>Ga0209208_10005692_pt1 | contig 17296 bp, 10 predicted proteins | sample S1TSphfallax_3_FD_187694 | JGI IMG/M metagenome (GOLD analysis project Ga0209208, IMG submission 187694) | Host-associated microbial communities from peat moss isolated from Minnesota, USA - S1T2_Fd - Sphagnum fallax MG (SPAdes) (version 2) | ecosystem: Host-associated > Plants > Peat moss >... | reverse complement strand
CCCAACCCAAAAGGTGTTGGCTCCCATATCATATTTAAATTATGGATTTCATCCATAAAACATAAGATGGATCATATTCAAATGTTCACCAACCACATAGGCTAATATTTTACTACAAGATTCATGATTTTGTTCACAACCTAGATATTGAATTAAGGTGCAACCATGATTTGCAAATAAAGGTGTTTATTGTGTTAACAAATGCATCATGTTGTTGAAAAAAAAATCTACCATGGATAAAGGTTCAACCAATTATTAATAATAATTGGTTGTGAAACGCAAATATTTTTCCAATATTTGATTCACCCATTTTGTTTACCCATCCATATGGAGGTGGAAAGTTAATGATAACTTCACCTTCATGCCTAAAAGTTCAAAGAACCTTTTCCAAAACTTGAATGCAAATTAAGGTTCGATTTTTTTAATGATATCCTTTGGGAGGACAAGATATCAAAAAACATGATCAAGAAATAACTTGGATATTATTTTGCTAGTTATTGTCTTAGTACAAGGAATAAAATGAACCAACTTTGTCAAATAATCCAAAATTTGCTTGTAATCAAAATGTCATGCTTAGCTTGAAGAACTTGAAGTCAAGCTATGCCATTAGGCACATACAAAAGCCCATCACAATGTAACAACCCATTTCAAAACTTGAACTTGTCATGATCATTAAAAACTTGATTTTGATTTTAATTAACCTTTGATGTGAATAGTAAGAGGATCATTTTCCAATCCTCCCAAATCCGTCCTAGCAAGAAGAAAAAAACTACCAATGTTCATGAAGATGGTAAGGACCATGATGGCTTCAAGAAGCCACAAAAAAATAAATAAATAAATCTAGTTCCCATGGCCACCAAGGCAAGCTTAAAAAGCCTAATGTGAATTTAAACAAAAAGTCCAAGCTAAAGAAAATGCCAGTTACTGGTAAAGTATCAAATGCCAAAACATGTCAAACAACTTTTAAGGTGCTGAAACGACCAATGAAAACACCTAAAAATAAGTGAATGGGCAAATGTATTGGCATTGGCCAATATATATAGTATGCAACTGGAATTCCAAACTTTGTTTATGTCCTACAAGTTAATGGTATGTGTCATTTTCTCTGTTGTTCTAGTTTAAACAGTCATAGTACACGTACATTTGTTGCATCTTGTTCAAATTAATTTCCATAATTTGAACTGCACATGGTTGTTGTTGTATGATATGTTGTCTTACATTAGAGATATATAGTGATCTCATGTGATAATGTTGTTTGGGTTTACTTGCCCGATGTGCTCATATACACATGCAAAGTTGGCTTGAATAATTTCCAAAATTATGCCAAGAATGTTGAAGGGTTCAAACTTTTTAAGGAATACTAAAATATTGTCATGGGGTCACCTTTTCTATATTCTTTTATATAATCATATTTGACCATGTAAAGGTACAAAATGGATGAGATTGATGGAATCTAGAATTATAGTGGTTTAAAATATGGTACTTATAAAATACTTGACACATTGATTCCTTAATATTGATGGGGATCAAAATATAAGACAAAAAAGGACTCCATTAAAGACTAGGTCCTTTTTGTCCCTAACGGTACACCTTAAAGAGTTTGGACCTTAAGGTACACAAAGTTTGAAACAATGGCTTGGGTAAAAGCCAAGGGATCTTCCAAACCCCTTGTATGGTGGTTGTTGTACCTTTTTGGCCTTAGTTTTGGTTGGGTTTCTTGGTCATCTCTTTGATAGGTCCTAAGCATGTAAAAAGGGGATCCATTGAAGCACTAACATCATGTGGACTTGCCATGGAAAGTAAACTTCCTTTTTTTATTAATTTATTGTTTTTTCTAAAGTCATAATTCAAGGATTATGTCATTATGGGTTAGCTAAGGTTTTGAAGTAGTGTTGACAAAATTTCTGATGTTGGGCAGAAACATTCCAAAAGTGCATGTGTAATGGAATTAACATATTCCACATTTATGTTTTTTGGGCTAGGTTTATAAGCTAGGTTAAAATATTGGTGCCATGTGGGTACCAAGACATAAACTTCATCAAGCTAAGGATACAATTTTCATTTGCAGATTCTCCTCAAAGAACTTGCCACAAGGTTTTTTGGGTGTCTTTTAAGTTTTAAGTAGTATGGTATGTATTAATTTAATGCAGATTAATTTGCAGTAAGACTAGAAACAAGATATTTACAACTTGGACAAGGTATTTGGATCATTGTCCAAAACATTGAGACAATAAATCAATGTATTCTCCTTTCATGCTTTCATAGCTATCTTTTTTCAAGAATTTGTGATATTTCTTTTGGGAAATGTTGTTTCAATATATGTTTAATGAAAGTGGATGGTATTTGCTATAACAATTGTTGGATAATCTATGATGTATAGTAATATGTTTTGGTTGTGAAACAACTTACATGTTTTCATATTATATAATGTAATTGTCCTTCAACACCTCTAGTGATAGAATGATATCCATACTTGTGTAGGGTATGACATTATATTACAACATTGGTCTAATATATATATGCACCAAAATAGTTGTTTTGCAACCATTCAAATCATACATTTTCATTTCCAATTTTGCATGTTACAAGATGTTTATCCTCAAGTTGACATAACAAGGTAGAGGACCATTATGTGGTATTGGTATCTATGACATGTTTGTTGTTTATTGTTGTTACACAATAATCTTTAACTGTTTTGAATAAAACAGAATCCCACTAATTTGTACATGAGTCCTAAGTAAAATATGGAAGGGTGAAAGCATGCTAAAGTATACCAAAAAAGTAATCCTCATGGGTAAAAATACATAAATTTGTAACACGTAGATTAGAAAGTAGGTGATGCCTTAGGAGATTGTCCTTTTGAACTACATGGAGGCATCAAATGTGATATGTTGAAGTTTTTCAAAGTTTCAAAAGTTGTATCAACCTTTTTAAAAAGCTACTTTCAATCTACTTTGCAAAATTTGCCAATTTGTCCTATCATGAAAAAATAGATTGAAAGTAAATCAAATAAATTTCATTTGGAAATTTCATTCATATGTTGAAAGGGTTTAGGGCATGACTTAATGAATCAAGCACATGCAATGCACTTTAGTATCATATAAAAAAACATGTTTTGAATGTCAAATCTAAGTTTATAGAAAATTTACTTTTGAAGGGCTTCACATTGTCATAATCCAAAAATTCAAATTCCAAAAAATGTGTATCAAGGTGCATAATGGCCCAAACATTAGTAACACATCATTTGAATTATTTGATTTGGAAAATGTGAAATATTAGCTAGAGTAATAAACTTTCAATAAATTAATTAATAATGAAAGTTAATATATGTTAAGAATAATTATATATAGTTTATTTAATATGATAAGTAAACCCCAAAACTTATGGCACGACTAAAATGCTTAAAATGTAAAAGATTCCAAATCTACTTTTACTTGTTGGTAGGGATCACCAATTGGTATACTTTACCATGGTTTCATTCAGAATCATTCCAATATCCATGGACACAAGAAGGTAGAATTATAAAATTAATGGACAATTATGGATTTTTTTTGTAACTTAAAGCATATGGACACTTATGGACTTTCAATACATCTAGAGCTTAAATGGACATGTATGGACTTGGTAATAGAATTGGAGTTTATGGACTCTTATGTATTTACTTATATAAAATGATGGATACTTATGGGCATTTTTATACATTATACAATGTGTTTTGTCAAAGGATTTTTTGTGGCATGAATTTGTTTCTTATAATAAAACTGCATATATAATTGTTTAGTCCAAATCATAATATAAATCTAGTGTCTTCACACCATTTGACATGTTGTTTTTTAATTTCATATTAAGGATGTTATCACAAATGTATAACCATGAACAAAATATTACAAACCATGTAGACATCACATTATCTAATATATAAATGTTATAAATTAAACCCAAAAATTTAATAAATCAATACATTTTGCAATCTCTATACCACCAACATATAATAGTACAAAATAACACATACTTGTACCATCAAAAATTCTAAATTAAACATGGATATTAACACTTGTTGTGCAAAGGAATATCCCACTATAATCAAATTAAATTCTACAAGTAGCCTAGTGAACCTCACCACCAAGTGTTGTCCATATTAACCTTGTTGTAACACTTGGACTTGCCACTTTTTCAATTGCCACCTTCTGGAAACTTATGTAAGTAATTTTTCTTCGATCACATAACTTGCACAAAACAAATCCAAATTTGAAAAATTTAAAGGGTGCCAAGATCTTTGATAACAAGATGTGAATAAAATCTTCGCACAAATTTTCACACGTTTGTAGCTTATCATACATAATACATTCCATTTTGCATCCACAAAAGGATCATGGTTTGCTTGAGTGTCTCAAAAATGATAAAGGTCTTTGTAGTCTTCTGATATTTTAAAATACCACAACATTTTAAGACATTTCCACCAACCTTCCCACCCATAAATACAAATTGAAAAATTTCTATGTGTCAAGATCTTAAAACATTTAAGCCACATGAATTTTGACAATTTTCTACCCACTTTGCGATCAAATCTATAAAAAAATTTGGTATTTGGTAAAAAAAAATCATATTTTATGGGTATTTTGAAAGTTTGGGATGCACTTATAAACCATATGACTACAACTTTAGGAGGACTAATTTCAAATATAAAAATAGATAGTGCACTAGAATAGATCATGTTAAATACACTAAGAGGTGATTTTCGTCCATTCACACAAAAATCAAAGTATTTTGTTACGTGAACAACAAATTGTTAATTTTTAACACATTCTTAACATTTTAAAGGTTCATCAATATCTGTAATTGGGTCAATAAATTATTCAAAAGATGCATTTTATATATACATATACACTTACTATAGTTTTTTTTCTTATACAAATGGTCGTACTATAATAATTTTACATGCATAAAAGGTATTTGCTTTATAAGACAAGTATTTTGGTGTTTATATGATACAACCAAAATACCATTTATATTCATATCCATGGAAATATTTTCACATTTTTGTGATGTATTTATTCAATACTACAAGATTGTAATTTTACATTTTTATTATCACACATTTAACATTACATTAAGTGTTATTTTGTACCATAAACTACCCAAAAATTTACAAAGGATGGTATTTTTTAAATAATCAAACAAACTGACACCCAAAAGAAGATGGTTATAACATTTTTTTTTCAAATTTTAGATTAATAACAGACTTTAAGAAGTAATATTTTACTTAAGTGGTTTCTAACTTCTTGGGCTAATGTTCAAAGTCTACATATGTATGAATGTTTTCTTCAATGCCACCTTTGACCTCCTAGGAATCTTACATAATACTAATTCCTTCCACCTAAACCAATAACATACAACCAACATAATATTTTTTAGCAGCAAGGACTCACCATGGAAAATGCATGCATGTATATAATAAATTACAAAAATGTATGCATACTAGAAAGACATGGATAATGATATTGCATACAGAAATGATTATACCACCTTGATTCCAATTTCATACTTAGGAGGAATATGTCTTCACCAAGTGTGGTAATAACATCCACCACCATATTTATAACAAATGTCATTATGCATCCACAAAAGATCAATTTTCATAAATAATGTTCCATTCTGTAGATCTACAAAGGTTGAAATAGATAGAAATTGATAAGTTACCTAATTATAGACAATTATAAATGATCCAGCATGGAACATACCTCAACAATATCTTATGATTTGGCAATTTGTCAACAAGGATTTTGGTAGCAGTATGCACAATGTTTTGAAGGCATTTTATGATGATGGCACACTTTTAAAAGTGGTAGTTCTTTTGTCATCATGAATGAACTTGTCCATTCCTTTAGGTTGTAAAGTGGTGCACATTATTAAATCCATTATGCAATAGGACATGCATCGATGTGGCTTATGAGCTAAGACTCACCTTGGGATATATGATCCATCCCCTCCTTTTGTTCAACAAATAATTTGAGGTTGCTATCACAAAACAAAGTTCCCAAATAGAATAAAAACTGAAAATTAATCACATCATAAATCATTTCTCACAACAACAAAAGAGTTAACACTTGAAATTCATTACTTCCATTAAAAGTTCACAAGTATACACACATTCAACAAGTACAATCCATGAGAAATTCATAAGTTTCACAAATTTCCACATTTCCACAAGTTTTTTTGGCCCACTCCCATTTGATGAAATGTCATTCAATGCATTGCACAAACAACATAAATTGCCTAGATTCAAGTAATAAAAAAATAACGGATTGAAAGATCAAATTTAATCTTTGACTTCAAACCCCATATGTAAGAAAACTATTTTTTAATAATCAAAATCTCCTTAAATGCATGCTCCTTACCTACATTCATGAAATGATAAAATAATAGCCAAAGTATTTGCCCATTAATTCCACAAGTTCCACAAACTTCTACAATTTCCATAAGTATCCAAAAATTCCAAAACAAAATAAGCCTAGTTAAAAATGGGCTAATAAAAGCCAACAACAACCTCCTGAATCACTCTAACTAATCTTGAAAATATGATGTGGTAGCATAGGATTGGATGAAAATTTGTGAGGTAATGCTAAACAACAGTGCTAGAACAATGTTTTTACATTGTTTCATTGTGCTAAAAAGCACTTGCTATGGGCTTTGAAATGTGTTGAAAGGTATTTTATATTTATTGGACTACTATCAAACTTTGCTAAATATTAAATTAACATATTGGAAAAGGGTTTCACATAAATACAACATATAATTTCAACATTAAGTTAGTTTATGAGACTTATGAACATCGAAACCAAGGACTACTTATGCCAAAATTGGTTCCTATTAGCTAGGTTTTACCCGCTTCAATTTTTGAAGACTTGTGGATACTTGTGGAAACTGTGGATATTTGTGAGAATGGGAGAACTTGGTTTTAAAGTAATGTGATCATTAAGCACATACATAATTGGCAAGAAATGTTCCTACAGCCCATATGTGTGACTTCAAAGGAGATGCGCCTTTAAAAAAATGATGGATTCCATAACAAGTTTTTACAAATTGTTGAAAAATTGAAGATGAAATGGGCCAGTCTATAGGTGAACAAACCTTGTGTTAAGACAAATTTTTTATACATTAATTTAAATGAAACAATTATTGAAACAAAAATTACATTTGAACATGGGATCCAAAGGCAATGAAATGGCAACAATAATTACACAACCTGTGATAAAAAAACTCAACTACCTGTCCTTTTGAAAATTGCCTTCTCACAGACTTACTACCTACATGTATCTTAATGTTTCCACTCACTACTTTTAGGTGAGTTACCATTAATGTTATTTGATCATGCCACAATCTCTTTTAGCTTGTTTTGTGTACTCATAACCAACACGCACAAGTTATAAGCAAATGTGAATTCATGCAACATTTGACTATTAAGATCAAAACATAATCCTTGTGTAACTTCATCCTTTAATGTACAATTGTTTTGCTATTGGATTTAATGGAACTTGGTTATATAGCTATGTTTGTAAAACATGGTCTACTCAAATAATAGTTCAAGCCTTTATTTTTGGTGGTAACTTATATTGAACTTTATCTATGCATCAAAAACCAAACCTTCTAATGGAACCTAAATATTTGGAAGATAGATTGGTTGTACCAAAGGATTTTTATTGTCAATGGAAACTTTCATTTTTGTGGCTATGTATTAGAAATCCAACCTTTTGTCAACTACCACCTTAAGAAAAACAAGATCTCGAGTAATTATAAATGAGTGGGACCACCCACCTCAACTTCATGGACCCTACCTTTGGGACCACAACCTTGAAATATTCTTACATATATTCTTACTTGTGACGTACACATAACATGCATCCATAGTGCAATTGTGTTGTTTCTGGATTGAATGGACCTTACAACCCATTTAAAACAATATACATGTTAAACATTTGGCCACTAGACAAGGTTTACATCTTTGGAAAATATAGCTAGCTACTAGAAAGGTCAATCTTGGAAAAAATAACTCAAGTTGTGTATATTTCTTGGAAGCAAATGATTTTACAAAAAATTGTGTCTAAACCTCCCACCACTTATAAGGACAATAGCTACAAAAAGAAAATGTCCCACCACACATTAATCATCTTCCAAAAAGGTAATTATTGATTTAATTCTTGATAAAATATTCATGGTCAATTCATGTACCCCATCATTTCCACTGACCCTATGATCCTTAGGTGGCATTAGAAATTTCACAGCTCATAAATGTTGAGCATGAATATAAACCACATGCGAAGCTTTCAATAACACGTAAATAGATTCACTTTCGTAATTTAAACTAGCCACAACTACATCTCTAGCAACAAATGAAGTCCCCCATTTATCCATGAAAGCTCTCTAATGTGGTGAAGAGGCTTCATGCAATATACTAACCAAAAGTCTACATCTTCTGAGTTGCCAACCTCTACATTAACAACAAAGTTGTCACCAAAGTCCAAGGTGGCAGCTAAAACATCTCCATCTACATCATAGTCCCACTGTCCATCCCAATCATCAAACATCACATTTCTTATTACTCTAATATCTATAGGTTGGAGCTACTTAAGCACCCAATTGTTAGTCCAACATACATTCACACATTGTGCCCACTGCCTTTTTAGAAATATGAACAAAAATAGGCCAGGTCCTGCAGCATCAAAGTGGTCAAATTGTGCTTGTTAATGGCACAAATGGATTCAAACTTCATTAATGTTACACAAAAGTTTTCCAAACATTTAACTAGCCCATAAATGTGGCCGACATGTTCCATCAAGCTACATCAAACTCAACAATCCAACCATGTGGGAGATCAAAATGACATAAACATACATTCAAACTCCATTGATGCTACACAAAAGTTCTTTAAACATTTAGCTAAACTTGAAATGCCAATGTTGTTCCATCAAACTTCATTGAACTAACTCAAAGTCCTAGTTTTGTTTTATATTTACTCAATCAAAATCAATAGACCTTGAACCCTAAGTATTATGGACAAAGTTTAGGGATTTTTTAATTCACATTGTGTACATAAATCCATGCAAAGGAATTCAAATTGTCACAAAACTATCTTCAAACTTCATTCTATTACACATCAATGTTAAGATATTGAAAGTAATGGTTCATGATTTACCTAGGTCACCAATAAATAATGTGTAGCTTTCTCATCCCACACTCCAACCTTAAAACATTGTCTTGTCACATTTGGTTTATTGGGACTCACCTGTGTCTCAGATGCCCACCAAGCGAAGGCAACAATTTTGGCACCCATTGTGCAACCATCAACCCTTATTTTTCTAATAAATAGAGACCACAAAGCATCACTTGTATCACTAGTGATCTTGCACATTGCATTACAATCTCTATATTCTAGCAATGGACACCAAGGAGCTTTATAATGTTCCTCATACAATAAGATGGTCATGCACTAATAATAATTGAAAGAATAACATGTTTTAAAGCCAACTTAGCACTAGAATTAATTTGTTTAATTTATTCCAAATATCTTTTCACTTTTGCAAGAATTTTTTTTTATGCAATGGTTAATTTTGTAGGTAGGACATTATCAGGTGTGTCAACACTAATATTTAAATTGGTTAGAAACCTTGCCATCACTTGTTTTCTACTTTTTGGACCAAGGTAAACTACAAGGGCCTTACTCACAAGATTTGCACATTTAGTTGTTACCTTTCATTGATCATCACTACACCAAAATGCATCTTAATTCACTTTGGGTTTTACTAGATTTTGAGTGAATTTGGACATTTTTACCATGGTGAGACTGGTCAACCCCCTACTGAATGGGGACTAGTTGCTACGGATAGTGAATTGGTCCACTAGTACTTAGTGAAATACAAATTTACCACGCCATTTCAGTTGCTAATTAATTAACTAAGCAACATGGAAATCAATTAAATTTAAATTATTTAATATTTAGTTTAATATTTAATATTATTGATAATTTCATGATTTTCAACTTATGAATTATTGACACTTGTCACTACCTATGTTAGGTTAAACCTTAGCTTAAGTACATAAGCCATGTAATCAACTTAAGTAGGCACCTATTATAGGGAACTACATAGGAGAATATTCGATCAACTTACCACAATTGGCCACAAATAAATCATTTGTGAGGTTTGATCCCTTGACGTTTAAAATGAAAGCAAACACTTGTACCATCAAGGCACCACATTTGTTGTGATAATGTGTTACATTGCATTCTATTTATCAAATTCTTCATTTTAAACATTACAAAAACATAAAGTTTAAAAATTCATATTTTATTAAGATTTTGTCCAAATGAAATTATTAAAGTTTAATTCAATTTTTTTCAATACTATACATAATTACATTTATTTCCTTTTGAAAGTGTAAAATTATTTGAACAAATTTATTTTGAATATCACTATTCAATAACATTTCAATGACCATTTTTTTGAAAAACAAAATGTTTAATAAATGGATAAGATTTTTGTTAATATAATAATACTACCTATGTTAGGCTACTTTCAGTTATTATAAGGTTATCTTTCATTGTTCTAAATTATTTCACCCTACATTATTTATGACTATTTATGGTTATTCTCAATTATTTTTGGCTAATTTTAACTATTTCACCTTAATTTACTTTTGGTTGTTCTTAATTACTTTTGATTATTTTATGTTACTTTTGACTATTTTAGGTTATTTCACCTTAAGCTATTTTTTACTACTGTAAATTATTTTTGGCTATTGAAGGTTATTTCACCTTGTATTATTATTGAATATTTTAAGCTATATTACCATAAGCTATTGGTGGCTATTTTATTAGTGGTTATTGTTGGTTATTATATTGGTGATTATTGTTTGTTATTCTATTAGTGATTATTATTGGTTATTCTATTAGTGATTATTGTTGGTTATTTTATTAATGATTATTGTTGGTTATTCTATTGGTGACTATTGTTGGTTATTCTATTGGTGGGTGGCTTGATGCGAATGTGATGTGTACAACATTGGGGCTTATGTATATGGATTTCATAACAAACATTGAAACTTTGGGTTGATGATCTATTTTGATGTGTATGTGAAATGATGCACAACCAGCGTCTCAAAATTTTAAGGCAAGACAAATTAATCTTCTGTTTTTGTCCAGCTTGATGCGCAAAAGGTTTTTTTCAACCAACATCGAAGTTTCATGCAAAGGTTAGTTATTTCTCTAATAATTGTGTTGTATGTGAATTGTTGAAAATTTATTTAAAAATCTATTAGGATTTGTTTGATAGTTTATAAATATGTTCAACATCGAGTTATTTGACATATGTACAAGCTTCTGATGGCATTTAGGGGAGAACTGTGGCAAGTATTTGTGGGGTCAAAGGAGTGGCAAGTGCATGAGTATTACAAGCATTTTTGGCACAACAAATAGATGTGCCAATTGAAGCCAATGGCATCTTGAAAAAATCCATATGTGATTGACAAGGACTCTGTTCTTGATTAATAATCAATTCCTCATTCTAATCAAAGTGAAAAATAGCATAGTCAAATAGAAAAAGATCTCCCAAGGACATTTCCTAAGCACCCAATACTTAATGAAGATGGTTGGAATTTGTTGCAACGCCTTTTCACTACATATGTTCATCACATGTATAACCCAACTATTGGATATTGTTAGGTATTATTGTCAATGCATCCTATGATGATCCTGTCATTTGCCTCTTATCTTTGAAGTTATGAGCGTGAACATTTGAAGTGAATTTAATTGAGAATTGTGAGGAGCTTAACACATGTTTCTTTACTTCCAATTTGTAGTTTTATAATGTGATGTCAAATGCATTTGATTAGACATGAACTTTTTTTGTTTACTTCAAGGGACATAATTTTTTATCGCATTATGTTAAGAATAGCCATGATATGTATTAACTTTCCATCAACAAATCATGTCCTTATTTTCCTACATAAACCTTAAATAGTTTAAAATATAATTTTTGAATTTTATTACATTTTTGTTGCCCAAGATGTCCACCTATCCAGTAAACTAGCTCTGGAAACATGGAAAAATATAGGTGATGGTGATGCATTGAATGAGGACTCTACTTCCAATCAAGAAATGCATGTGCCTTATGAAATTGGTGGCCAAGGATGTGACAACAACTTGTTGCAACAAAACTTTGGCTCACCTAAGGTTTAAATATGCAATATCTAAACCATATGTGAAGACTTATTGCATTGTTCATTTCCATAATTGATCAACAAGTTATTGTTGAAGTTGTGTTTTTTTTTGCTATGTGCTCATTTATCCATTGGATTGTCAATATGATACAACACATGTTTTCTAGTTCTAGTTTACATAACATGATCACCAACTCTTGATACGCATGGATCCAAATGTATGTTATGCTAATAGATCTATCTATTTTCATTTTATAGTTTGTTTGGATGGCTTTATGTTCTTAAAAGGCATGACAAGCATTGAAGGTGTATTGAAGGGTGTGGTTGCTTGGACAACTTATCATTATCCCAAGGTTGAAAAAAGCTTCAATGGCAATTTAGTCATGGAACCTTCAACCAAGTATGATGTACTCCTTAAACACTTCATATGAAAATTTGTTAGATCATGTCTCGTTTTACTTTGTCAATGTCTCTTGGTATGTAAACTATTCAAGCATGTGAACTATTTTCTTCCCAAGAATTTCATAATAAGTAGGCTTCTAAAAACTTTTGTAACTAGCATTCTTTTGTCCATTGACTGTTTGATCTTAACTAGATCTATCAACTAATTGCTTTTCTTTTATGTTCAACTTCTCAAAATTATTCCAATAATATTTGTGTTGTTTAGTTCAAGTTCTACCTTTCAAAATTGAATTGTTTTTTAACATCCGTAATGAATCTTTAGTGTAAGAATGTTAGGTTTGCAATTGATGATTTGATGATGGCAATTCATGGGTTACATGCATGTGGTTCATATTCATCATTTCTTAGTGGCATAAAATTTCAATTTAGTGAATTAGGTTTTATTGAAAATGTTCCTTCATTTATTGTTTGAACTTGTTCGTTAAGTAGTGATGAGAAAAGTGAAGGCATATAATTATATTCAAATCATGTCTAGCATCAAATTCTTATTGTAGTATATTTTACAATTGCAACACCTTATTTATATTAACCCTTAAACATGTATTATTTCCTTTAATAGGAGGTGGCTTTTATATCATTATAGTTATGTTTTACATGGTTTGAGCGTTGGGAATTTGGGCTGGGTGGCCCATGAACATATGTTAATTTCTTGAAGATCTTGGCTCCATTGTGGCTATAATAAAACCTAGAGTATTGGATGGTCACCCATCCCAATTTTTTTTCCATTTTGAATTTTCGCACATAAAATTTTTTAAAAAAAAGAAAAGAAAAAAAAGTAACACCTTTTCACCACATGTTATGCAATTAATTAAACATTAATTTACAACAATCTGGTGTGAAAAACTATGGTTGAAATTATGAGCTTATAGTTTGTAGATATTGATGATCCCCAATGTTTTTTTTTGATATATATGTTGACCCAAAATTGTGGCTATTGTAGAATTGAACTACAAGAAACAAGCTCGTGAAAAATGGGTTCAAAGAAATTATAAGAAAAGCAAAGTTGTGGGGGTAGGCCACCGATTCAAAGTACACTAAACTAAAAAAAGGTTGAATGAAGGGTAAAAAATGTAGAACAACAACAATAATATCCCTTGAATTATTTTCATAATGATCTGATTAAAGAGCAAATGGAGATGGTATAACCTAAACTTAAGATGGATGAACATACATTACCACAAAAATGAGATGTAGTTCATTAACTTAAATCACCATGGGACCTTAAAAATGAAATAAAATCACCACACTTTAGTGATTTCACCTTGGTTAAAATTATTTCACTATAATATCACTATGTGAACATTGTGTTTCATTCCTAGTTAACAAAATTCATTATTATAATTTACTATGGTAAATAGGTTTATTTTTATGTTGTCGTTTTGAATACCTTATGTTACTTTATGATATATCTTATAGTATTTAAGGTGATCTTAATTATTTTAACTTATACCTTAAGTTATTATAGGTTATTCAAGGTCATTATACTTATTGTTATTATAAGGTATTTTATCCTAAGTATAACAATTTAAAATAATCTAAAATAAAACATAATGACCTAAGGTAAAATAATCTAAAATAGTTAATAATAGCTTATGAAAAATAATTTAGAATAGCCTACAATAAAATAACTACTAATAACCTATCTTAATATATCCTATAATATCCAACAATAACCATTAATAACCACTAATAGAGTAATCATGAATAATCATGAATAACCATCAATAGAATGACCAACAATAGCCATCAATAGAATGACCAATAATAACCATCAATAGAATGACCAACAATAACCATCAATAGAATGACCAACAATAACCATCAATAGAATGACCAACAATAACCATCAATAGAATGACCAACAATAACCATCAATAGAATGACCAACAATACCCACCAATAAAATTATTAACAATAGCCAACAATAGAATTACTAACAATAACCACCAGTAGAATTACAAACAATAGCCCAAACAAATCGAGTTTGATAACATCAAACCCTAAAACTTTGACATCAAGCTACCAACACAACATATTAACACAACAAAAGGTTTAATGCTAGTTATGCAAAACCTCTACATGTAAACATCAAAACAACATATTAATCTATTAACCCATAAACCTTCAATGTTGGTTCCATTAGGCCTCTACATTATGTTGGGCCACAACATTACACATCACCATCTTGTTTTCTAGCTTGAACATTGTGGAGCATGGCATCACATTAGGCTATCAAAAGTTGAAATACATTAGTCTAGAAAGCTTGAAGGCACTTCAAGAGGGTTTGGCAAAACCTAGATTCAAAAAAAACATATTTAGGGTAATAACCTCCACGCAGGACACCTAAACCCTACAAATTAGTTTATGATGTCATCATCTCCCATCCATAAAATTTTCACAAAAGTGATATTTTCCATAAACAAAAATATCGGGATCTTGTAGGACCTCTTAAGCTATAATATTTGTGAACAATGTTGTGGTAATTCACTAAAATGTAGTAGTGAGGGACTTTGCCATTTTCCTTCAATTTTGGCCTATCTAAAAGTCCATAAAAGTTTCATCTCACATTCAAATGACTTGAAAACACTTATTTAAAATTTTTAATCATTGAGTTTTGAAGAAAAACTAAGTTTATTTGCTTACCAACTTAACACATGGTGAGTCCATTTATACCTTCTTTGTGTATTGTAACATTGTAATTTGTGTGAGGGGCAAAGTCCCCCATTTGATGTAGTAAATTTGGTTTCAAAAAATTTCAAGATTATATCAAACTAAATTATGTAACAATCACATAATTGAATCCTTTTTAATAAAAATTAATAAGAATTTGGCTTGGGACAAATTTTAATCCATAGGGTTGTAAAAAAGTTATTTTTATGACACCCAAAAATAAACCCTCTAGCTTGCAACTACCCCAATATTGAGCAATTTTTGACTTTTGAAGATAATTAATCTTTTATTCAAATTATGCATCCACCACATCAAACAAATATGGGTTTGGTTGGAATATCTAAAATTCAAAATAACTTGGCCAAATCCAATTTCAATTTTTCTAATCAAATTACACTAGAAGAAAACTATGTATTTTCGACTAGTGTTTGTAACTAAATTTTAGTCGTAAGAGACATTTTGCAACTAAAATCCTTGTAGTCGCCTAAGACAAGTCGCATGTGATAAATTAGTCACAAATGACAAAAGGTATTGTATGAAAAAAAATTCAACAAATACATTTCATCCTTTGACTACATTGTATACGTATTGTCATATGCGACTAAGATGCAACTATTTTGGTAACAATTAAGGGCAAATGATGTGTTGCCACATGTTTTAATATTTGATTATTTAAAATATTATTAATATTATTTTGAAATAATCTAGGACGTTTAATTCTAATACTTGGATGATCTTATATTATGACATGTGACCCAATGTAAGTAAGCCACGTGGCATTAAGAAGAAAAATATTAAAATATTAATATTAAGTTGGTAGGTACCTAGGTAGGTACACAAATATGTGCCTACAAACCTAGGTTACATACCAACCTACCTATTTAGGTTTAAAAAATAAATATGTAGGTTCTACTTTCCTAGGTTAAATACCTATTCATATAGGTAGGTATTTAGGTAGGTAGGTACATAGGTCAACCTAGGTGGGTAGGTCAAACTAAGTACCTACCTAACTAGGTAAATAAGTAAGTTGGGAAGGTATGCACTTTAAAAATGTGCATAAATTGTTTTATTTTTTTTGGGTTGACCTTTTTTATTAGTTCATCCCATGTGCACAAATTTCTTAATGTGAAATTGGATGACCACACCCCTTGTTTATATAGTGTTCAAACTAGGAATGAAGAACAAACAATATGGGATAAGTTTTGAAGTTCCAACTTCTTCACAAACTAAGTTGTAATTCCAAAACTTTCTTCATGCCTTATTTTTTTAGTTTTTAGATTTCTAAACAATTCAAGTGCTAGATAATTAGATAATCATTTAATTAATAATGATTAAATTTATGTGAATTTAAATTATAAATTACACACTACAAATATTCAATATTCAATATCAATTATTTAAATAAGCAATAAGTTCTTACTATTTAACAAACTAACTATTTAGTAACTCGAAAATTATTAATACATAACTCACAAATAATTAAATTAAAAAGATATTTAAAAATATTTTATTACTTTTTAGAATCTATTCGAATTATATATAATACAATTAATGTAAAACTAATTTAATGATTATAATTTTAAAAATAACTATTTTAAATATTTATGTTAAAATTATAAATAATAGATTAACAATTACTATTAGAAAGTAAATTCTTATACGATTTTTTTAAAAATTATTCAATTAATTACATTACTTATTGTATAATTACATTTAGTTTGTAAAACAATTATAGGTTCAGTAATTTTTTTCTTTCGTTAATTATTAACTATAAATAAAATAATTTGCTAAACATAATGTTAATTTTCATAATTACTTTAAAATAACTGTAAAATACTTATCATAGATGATTAATCACAGAATTTAAAAATTATATATATAATTCGTGAAATTAAAATCAGTAAAATAATTATTTTAACTACACTATAGGTTTTCCAAATTTTTAATTCAG
>Ga0209208_10005691_pt1 | contig 17299 bp, 8 predicted proteins | sample S1TSphfallax_3_FD_187694 | JGI IMG/M metagenome (GOLD analysis project Ga0209208, IMG submission 187694) | Host-associated microbial communities from peat moss isolated from Minnesota, USA - S1T2_Fd - Sphagnum fallax MG (SPAdes) (version 2) | ecosystem: Host-associated > Plants > Peat moss >... | reverse complement strand
TTTGTGAAGATTTCCAAACACCCAAAGCTCACAATTTCTGAAGAATTCCAAATGCCCAAAGTTCACAAATTTTGAAGACTTCCCAACATCCAAGCTCAAACTTTCTGAATTCCAAACACCCATTGAGATCACAATTTTTGAAGATTTCCAAACACCCAAACTCACAATTTCTGAAGAACTCCAAAAACCAAATACTCACAATTTCGAAGGAATTCCAACACCCAAGCTCACAAATTACAATTTCTGAATTTCAAACCTTTTTGCAATGGGGTTTCTTTTTTTTTCCACTTAATCATGCCAAAATCGAAATCATGCAACAAAATTACAGTTAAAGTCTTCTTCTCAAACTCACTCATGGAACGCTAATACACCCACCCTCAATCTCCAGCACTGCCAACAACATGAGCCATGGTTGCAGATCTATGTAAAAAACAGCAAGCTGGTTCATTAATTACAGCAGAAGAAGAAACCAAGAAGAAACACTCACCAGTTATTGCAGCATCATAACCAGCCATGACAGCAGTACTTGAAGCCAAAATACAAGCAAACAAAACATAAATGGTAATGTGTCCTTCATACTGCTTGACTCCTGAAATACCACCACCACTAGCTACAACTGAATCCCCAGCTCCCAAAGCCATCTTCCTTCAGAGTTCAAGATTCAAGGTAAAGGAGATATTGTGAGAGCATCACAAGGACTTTAAATTTGAACTCAACCAAACACACAACATTTGTGTGAAGAAACGCTGCTGTAAAGACTTTATATATATACTATTCACACAAACAAGCTGATCAGCTGATTTGTCTTTGCTCCGAAGGACAATATACAATAGCCATTCAATCCCTATAACTCCAATAGACACATATAGAGTAGCCATTCAATCCTTGGAACTCCAAAGGAAACATATGAATCAATGATTCAATGTTTGCGTTATCATTACATTTCCAATAAATTTCTAAATTATATTTTCTTACTCTGCACTATATATTTGCATTTTCTATATCTCTCATCACTATCCACTTGCATTTGGTATACCATTAATATAATATTAAATTATTATTACCTCAACTAAATATTTTTATCATCCCACTCAATACTATTAATTTGTGTATTTAACTACCTTATTTAATATCTCCATTTTTATGAATTTTCTCGAAACAATGATAATCAAATCAATGATTATTAATGAGCTATCATTCACAAATGAGTGGATGATTGAGAATGCATTGTTGCAAACAATTTTGGACTTTATTTCAGAGAAAATACCAAGACCATGTGGCGAAATCCTCTAAAAGATGACAATCTATTTGACTTTTTATGCAGATTGTTAGAAATCAAGAAATGGGGCATTCTACCCAAAAAAAAGTAAATAACACAAACGAGTGGGTTGCTTGGGGGTGGGAAAATGAAGAGATGAAAAAAAAAGTTCATTTATTGCCAAAACAAAGGCCAAACCCCAAATCTATAGAACAAGATATAAGAGAGTATCATTGTGCGAAGTTGTAGCATAGGATGGAATTTTCAAACCAACACACAAGCCTAAAAAAACCACTCCTAGAACATTACTTTACTAGCTTTTTGGAAGACTTATCAAATGAAAACTTGGTTGCCTAATGTGAATTATTTGCAACAAAAATTGCAAAACCCCAAAAAAGACCATATGCAACTCCAAGCAAGTGGGCCTAAGTCCCACAACATGAAAAAAACAAAATTCTACAACCACCTATGAATCAAGAAATTGTTGGACCGCCATTAAAACCACGAGAAGTGCGAGATAGTTAGAATATATGATGTTTGAACCCTTGAGGATAAAAGAGATAAGAAGATCTTGTCTTTGCATAATATATATTCAAATTTGGTCCTCCTACATTAAATTTGTTGTTCATTATTAAAAAAATGGAACCAAACGTAAAGGAAAACAATGCATATTCACCAAGCATGTGTACAAATCCTAGAAAGCAAGCATGCATCATGGGTCAGAAGAACAACATTTCAACAACAAACGGTGAACCATAACAAACCACACATGGAAATGGCTAAACATTTGTGATCTTTGTTAATGCAAGTGAGAGGAAATGACATGTTAAAATTAAATGGAACAAAAATGAAAGTGTTTATTCAATCAAACTATGTAGTACATATAGTAATTACATTGTCTAGATTTAAAAATCAGATGTAAGCAATGGAAAACAACTTGAAATAAAATAGATTCAATTGTCATTTTGGATTTAAAATGTATTGTGTTTATCATAATTTTAACAAAACTAAAGGGATATATGTGAGGAGAGAAGCAAGAGGAAATAAGACCTTGAATGTCAATTGTAATTGAAAAGCATAACTTCAATAATAACGAATGAAAGGTTTTACGTACACATATGCAATTACTAATAATTCACACTAATAAGAAAATGTGCTCAAAGTTAAATAGTTAGAAAGACTAATGCATTCACATGGTGTCCAATCTCATAATGATGAATTGGTGCCAAGTGGGACATTCTCAAACATCATTCATTAATCAAAGATCAACATAGAAATATCAGTTATGATTGTTGAGATAAATAATCATTAATCAAATAATAGACTATCAATGATTAACAGCCATAAATGTTCACATCCCACACATTAAGAGCCTTGTTAAAAATGATAAATGAACCTCCTCAATGATTATAAGTAATGAAAAAGAAACATTGTGCAATGTAAATGAGGAACACAAAAACAATTCTTCGTAAGTGTAGTGTTTGAACTATGACAATGCTTACTAAAACTTTTAAAAACTTGGATTTGTATCTAAAAGTGGATCAAAGACATATGAAAGTGATCAATGCGGACTATAGTGTTAGAGTGGGATAATAACCTTAGCTTTGAGTTCACAATCAAGTTTGAAGCAAGAGAAGCACAACAAACAATTTTAGGATTTCTTATGGGTCCATTGGGAAAAACTTGAATTTCCCTTCTGCAACATGAAATGATTTGTTTGATAATGGAAAAATACAATGATCCCCTTATTTCATAATGGTAAAATTAGAATAAAACCTTGAAATATTGGTCACATAATTCCTTTTGAGAGTTTTCCACTTTTTTTTATTGATTCAACTTCAATTTGTTAAAGTTGGTTTCCATTTCCCTATATGGAATGCCAAATAAAGTTTGTTGTGAAGGAAACTAATTGGGAATAATGTGATCAAAACATGGCATGGCTCAAATGCACTCTCAAGGTGATTGAAAAGAAGGAATACCAGACATTATCAATCGCAAATTCTAATTTTGGGAATTAGGATTTCCATGGAGTCCTCAGTCCTTGGGGGCAAAGGTTGTGATGAAACTTTATCTAAATTGAATAATCTTTATATCATCAAAAAGCTCTTGAAAATGCTACAATAAGATGGCCTCATGTCTGCCCAAATAAAGTCATTTCCCAACTTACAAAAATATCTGAAAAATTAGTACATTTTAATGTTCCAAATGTTTCCAACTAGGTTGAAAAACTAGGTTTCTAAACCAAAACTTAATATTGAAATTCTTAATTTGAATTCTCAAACACTTTTAAATTAGTCATTTTGCAAAAAATACCATGATTGCCATGATTTTCAAATTGCAAGCCACAAAAAAATTGTTTACATTTGTTTGCAATTTTGATTGCTAGGACTTAATTTGCCCCCCCTTTTTTTTTGCTCCTATAACCAATTTTTTATGTTTGATGAATGTCCCAAAAAACAACTAAAGAATGCAATAATGTTTAAGACTTCTAAAATATGGACCAACATCCAAGTTGGAACATCAACTTTTTGTTTTATTACTTGTACCCTGTCAATGCTACATATATATTTTAAATTTTTTTCATTTATCACCAACTTGCACCTACAAAGCACAAGATCACATAATCCTTGAATTTTGTAGTTTTCTTTTCATTTTTAGGTTTTACATTATGTGAACTTTGTGCAAATTGTAAATCTTTTGTGATTTTAAACTATCTTTGGGTTTTGATTTTGTGTTCACTAAGTTGTGTGGAGGTAAGGGGAGTTGGTTTTCAAATTAAAACGTTGAATTTTCTTTGCATGTTAATCTATTATTCATTGCATGATGACCCAACTCAAACTTTCATTCAACTAAACACAAGGTTTTATTTGGGTTTAGGCTTCCCTTCCAACCCACCTCAATATTCTCTCCTTGAAGTCTCACTTGGGGCTATCAATAAAAGACTTCATCAAACAATGTTCCACGTATGATAAATCCAGTTCAAGTGTTTAAAATCCAAGAGTTTGATCATAAGAAACAAAATAGTACATGAGTTCTATAAAAGAATTCAACATGTTGAGGCTACATGGTGGTCATGAGAAAACTCTATATGATAGTTGAAGATGGGCTAGTGAACCCATGAGATGCAAAGTTTGTTTTAACAATAGAGGGCAAAAAGAAATGATTTTTGTTAAAATATATAGGAAAGCAAAATGTCACTTCTATTATGCCCACAAAGATCGAGGAATTATAATGGAACAAGGAATCCCTTTATTTCACATGATAAAATATACAAATAATAACCTCCTTGAGTTCTTAGCACTAAGACCAAAATGCACAAAAATTTGATTGTTAACTTTGTTCTCATTTTTCACAATGTTTCAACGAACATGAAATTAGCAAATAATAGCATGGTCCAAGTGATGGGTTTAATGCAAGAGGAATGTGTGCTCAATAACATGAATTTTGAATCAAGTCCAATATCTGCAACCAATCAATAGATCACTTGGCATTATGTGTTCACATATTTGGGCAATCCGTTTTTTCAATACAGAACTATTTTTTAAATGAAAATAAGCCTTGAAAGTATCAATTATATGTTGCCAAGTGCTCAAGCACCACTGATTTTTTGTTGGTTCATGTGACTATGTAGTTAGGAGGCATCTCTTTTGCACTCGTAAATATTGGTGGCCAAATACAATCTTCCACCTAGGAAAAAAGTTTTAATATCTTTTCAAATGATGGTTTTTGCTATGTTTGATGTTCTCAATTTTTGTTGACCTAATTATAGGAACACAAAAAGCTGGAGAATTCATTGCTTTTTCTTTTCACAATTTCCACCCATCTGACATGTTATAGACTACTGGATCAATGTGAAAAATGTGATTTCAAAGTCACCTTGAGAATACAACCCCCCCCCCCCAAAACACACACACTCACAAAAGTCAAAACCCTTTTCACACTAAATATTTCAACAACACAATATAAAACAATATTTCTACACCAACTACCTAACACACTCCTTTTTGCAAGACAAGATTGTATTCATTAAGAAGACATCAACTTATTGGTTTGTAAATAATCATTGTTGCACAATGCATAAGGCCTTGTAGAATCGGGGTTTGATCCTCCCTTGTTATGAATCCCGTTGGCAAATACACATGAAACCAATTTTCCATTAATATTTATCTTTTTGTCTCCAATTTTTTCTCAAATATTACCAATTGTTCACCAAAATATTCCATTGTTGCCCCTGGTACATAACCAACAATATTCATATCTAGGAATTGAAATGTTGCCAAAGTTCTCACAACCAAAATAATTTGGTCACAAATTTTTTTTCTCAAATATTACCAATTGTTCACCAAAATATTCCATTGTTGCCCCTGGTACATAACCAACAATATTCATATCTAGGAATTGAAATGTTGCCAAAGTTCTCACAACCAAAATAATTTGGTCGCAAATTTTTTTTCTCATGGTTTTGACATTTTTGCAAAATATGCAACCCTTTTGTTTGCAAGATAAAAATCCCTGAGATACAAGCTTGGCTCTGTTGATTTCATTGTTTACCTTGTCCAAGTATAAGTAAGTGGGGTTGCTAGTTGGAAACTTGGTACATTTTTCATTAAAATTCTTTATAAAAAAAAATTTAAAGGGCAGAAAAAATGCAAGTGAAATAATAAGAGCATCTCTGTGAGATTTACTCCATAAAGACAATGGAACAAGTCAAAAGTGTAAAGAAAATCCTTATTGAAAGGGTGAATGTGCAAACAGAAAAAGAAGACCCCAGCTGCCATTTTCATCAATTCTTGCCAAAGACATCCAATAGAATGAAGCCTAACATTAATAGCTCAAGACAAAATAGCCGGCCATGGTCTACCATACAAGTTAATGAATGATAAAGTGTACACACATAACTTGGTCACGTGGGACCATTGAAATCAAAAGTATACTTTTGACATGCAATTCTCCAAAAACTTATCATTTCAATTCTAAAAATACAACCAAAAGAATGGAATGGTATTGGCTTACAAGATGGGATGGCCACACGTCTCTGCTTCAACTACCTCCTCAGAAGAAATGGCAGTTTGCCTTTCTACCCATTTGCTCGGAGCTTCCATGACACTCATGAATCATGTTACAGAATTCTACCCATTTGCTCTGAGCTTCAATGACACTCATGAATCATGTTACACGATTGCCACTCTTTTGTAACCAATCTGCAAATGTATCAATGCCCATATCAGTTAATCATCCATTAGAAAACAAATCTCAATTATGAGGCTTTCTAGCTAGCACAATAGTTTCTTTGTTGTAGGGGAGGTTCCCATATGAGTAGGTTCTCCTGAGGGAGGGTCGTATGAGGGCAGTAGCCTGAGGGCATTCCCATCCGATGGAGAACACACGAGTGTGGGAACCTCGAGGTCCATAACAAAATGTCTTCTTTTTCATTCCTTCATTCTTTCCTTCTTGTTTTTTTTAATTTTCCTGATCTGTCCCATCAAAAAATATTTTCATGGGAACATGGGAACATAGAAATATAGCAGGATTTCCCCCACCGCATAACTCCCTAGGGATCTTCTGCTGTGGGAGATCCCTCAAAATACAAAGAGAAATAAAAAAGAGATTTTTTATGGGTTTTTGAATTACATGAATGTCATTTTTTAAATGCTTCATATATGGTGAGACATTTAGAGATGGTGAGTGAGTTCATTCCAAATGCAAATCCTTCACATATGGTGAGACATATTAGACATGGTGAGTGAGTTCATTCCAAATGCAAATCCTTTCCAAGTATGTACCAAGGGGCCCACCCCCTAAACAAGAAATGATTTGTAGATAAATCTCTATAGAAATAACTTATGAAGTCCAACAACCACACGACATAAGAATTTGTCTTGTATCCAAAGACACACTGTTTTCTCAATTTGTCCTCAAATGAATACCCACTTTGTTGTTGTCTTGTAGTTAGTGGCATAGCCTACTACCTCCCATGTGACAAAAAGACCTTTAGTCACATGACCTTTGGCTGAAATCTTTTCTCTGGTTTCTGACTTATTACAATACCAATCAATACCCTTTTGATACCTAGTCTGAGTGTATATTCAATTTCCATTCGCAAACCCAAACCAAAATTCCTAAGTGATTCCTCAACAAGTTTGTGTGGAGAACTTTAAACAATGTAATGGGTGGGTAGGCAATCCCCATTTTGTCCTTTCATCTTGGCACCTTCAGATGCATGTGTCTTCACTCAACAGAAATCAAATTAAGAATTGTAGAAAGGCATAATAACTCTCGTCAACATTTCGTGATAACTACAAAATGAAAAATACAACAGATTTTTGTGAAAAATGGGTCATACTTCACCAGATTTTGAAATACTCTTTTTTAGAATATTCAACAGATTTCTCCAATAGGTTCCAAATAACCAAAATAAAGAAGGATTCTAAAAACTTCATCCATGAATATAGCTTTTATTCGTCAATAATTATCTCCAAGTGTTAATGTGGCATGAACTCAATGGCCATTTACCTAGACTATAACAGAGGTGGTCATCCAACAATATGACATTATTTGTAAATTGATAATTTGAAATACCCATGGTCACAATATTGAACATTCTTGACAATAGCCTAATTGTTTGTGATAAAGGAATACATGTATTAATTGAATTATAGACTAAATTGTTAATTTTGAACCTTTTTTAACCTAGTGGTTGGGATACATTTTCTACTAAATCTGAGAGAAAATATTGTTAACATCTATTTGTTGGATCATCTTAAAAAACAAAACATTATTAATATCTATTGTTGCATCATTTGGTGGCTTCAAATCAAAGTTTCTCTTCGAGTTTCTAACTTCTAAATGATCAATTAATTTTTTATTTTGGACTTTTCAAAACTTCCAATCATAAGGTTGTTCATTATTTTCATTAGCAAAAAGAACAATGTTATGACTAAAAGTTTCATTCAACATATGACATCACTAATTAGGTAGCTTTAATGGCCTTGCTTAATCATAAAATAACCATGTAATGGTAAACATGACAACAAAGGTGTTGATAAATTTTGATTGTCTCTTGGGTTGTAGGAACAAACCTAGTATGAAAAATAAATATAATAAACATTGTTTATATCATTTTACTTGAAGTAAAATTTACTTAGATATTTTTTAATATTTTGGTGGCCACAAGTTATGTGTCCATTTCTTTTCCCTCTTTTCTAGAATATTTAATACATAATACTAAGATATATTTTATTTTGACTCATTCAAATTTTACATGAATAAATGAATTCAATTTAAGTTTTTGTTAACTATGAAATTGCAATATCATGAAAACAATGTGATGAACATGTGAATTTTGCAATGTAACAAAAAAATCATACACATAAAATGTTACCTAAAAATATAACAAAACATAGATATGAATATATCAATTAGTTTAGCAATTATTATTACAAATTCAAGGTGTATCCTTTTACAATGGAACTTTTTAGCAAATGATGGGATTTTGTTCCAATATCATAAAAATATTAATGTGTTTGTGTTTATATCACAACATCTAACATATCATCAATGTATTACTTAAACATTATTCATAACAATATATATATATATATATATATATATATATATATATATATAATGTTTTATACCTTATATGTACAAATTATTTTTTCTACTTGGTATAATTTTTAAATATTTTTGTGAATATTTTTAAATCATAATTTATCTATATATATGAATTGAAAAGTATTAAATTTGTAAGATCTCCACTAGAGGTTTTTTATTGTGGCAACATTTTTTAAAAAGGCATGGGAAATGGCCTTAAGGAAATTTGGCTATTGGATTTAGAAAACTTGTCAAGATTCAACAACAATAAAAGGGGTTAAACCCATATTCCTGGACAATTAGGATCAAGCACCACCCAATGCAATTGAGTGGCTTCATTGGATGCCAAATGTTGCATCTACGTAAGTTTTCCATTGCCACCCCATTCCCCTACTACCTGCTTCCATTGCCAACAATCATGAATGATCAACTTAAAAGGTAGTTGATAAGCATGAAAGTTCACCATTTAAACTCACCACCTATAGAGATATGGAACATTAGGTGGGGTTTTTCAATACTACAATGACATTGCACATGTTAAGGCATCTTTTACAACAAATGTTAGGTGCAAAGATTCTACTACTTGCATTTGATCTACTAGAGGCTCCTCCATTCTATTTTGTAGTTGCATTTGTTTGAATCCGAATTTGTATACATTAATGATACAACAAAAGAACATCATTACATCAAATTGTGTGAAAAGTTTGTAATGGGAACAAAATCGGTTTTACTTCAAGGTACACACTCACCTTCATCATCATCTAGGTTGTTTTGAATTGGTTTTCCTATTACATTGTTGATCTCATCTTTGTCATTGTTGATCTAATTTATAACATTGCATTAGATTTGTGGTTCGTATTTTTTGAATGTTTGGAAGCACACAATGATGGGGTGGTAGAATATATTTGTTGTTTTTAAAAGTACAAACTTTCAAGGTTGAAAATGGAGATGGAATTGATCATTGTCATTTTCAAGTTTCCTAAGCTTTTGATTTTTTATTCTTTCATTGATCATTTTTTGTGTTTAATTTTGCAAAAGAATGTGTTGAAGTTGTTTTTGGTAATGGATATGATAGTCAAAAGTTGTTGAAGTTTGTCACCTTTTTGTCATTCTCTTTGTTTTTAATGTTGGTGTGTCCATTGTGCTTCTATGTATTCACCGCCCCTATATTCAAGCTCCAAACTTCTTGTTATCAATCTTCAAGCTTTTTAAAGGTTTTTATGGCTTTAATGTATTAAGGTTCTTATGATCTCAATCTTAGTGTTTTAAAGTTCTCATGGTCCCTTTTGCGTGTTTGTCATTGCAAACCTATTGTTGTTGATCTTCAAGTTTTCTTCAAAGTTCAAAAGGTTTCAATGTTTTGTAGGTCTTATGGTATCTTGTGTGTGTTCGTTGCTCCTATGTTCATCATTGATCTTCAAGCTTCTTAAAAACATCTTAATGTTTTTTATGTTATTACTTTTATTCTTTGTGTTCATCACCCACGTGTTTGTCAGACCAACAATTTCATTGCATTTTTTTTCTTTTCCAAACTATTCATGTTGGCCATCTAAAACCACCTCTCAATAGTATTGTGGACTTGAAATTTGCAACCAATGCATGTGTTAATAAATAGAATATATATTTCTAAAAATACATGTACATAAGAACCTCATCATTTCCTTTGCATGCATGTTCATACTAAATATAATGCATAGATTCAAATTGAAAAGTTAACAAGGCAAACTCTCATGCATGTATTACAAATGAATAAGAATGAAAATAGATTCAAACTCACTTCCTTATATAGGCTAGGTGGTTCTTATTAGTGACTAAAATAGTATCTTAATTACACTAAATAGGAATTAATTCATATATGGACCACTAATTAAAATTAACATATTTAACTAATTACTTAACACTTACAAAAATCAAATTTATGCTTAATACATGGTTAACATTAATCCAAAATATGTAACATTAACTATAACTAGTAAGGTAACTAATAACTAATAAATTAACATTTACATAAATTTTGATTTAACATTTACAAAGGTCAAATCTATACTTAATGCATGGTTAACAACATGACTTTCTATTTTTTATTTGATTATTTTATTTAGACAAAAAAAATTGGCCACTATACAACGTATTTTTAGGATGGTTATAACATTACTTTGCAACAAGCCACCTTGGGGTTATGTGATTCACCATCCACTTGAAACCCATTATGTTTCATATATGTTTTAAGTAACTAATATCTAAGGACCATATACTAATGATAATGGGACATCCACTTGTGGTGTCATTGCATAGTGGTATATGACAACACCATTACTTGGTGTTCCATTACTAACTATAAAAACCCTTACACACCAATTATAAAAAATCAAATGGTTTTTGGACAACATAATTTAATAGGTAATGAACTTTTGATAGATATATATTTGGTAGGAAGCACCAAATTGCAAATAATGATGTAATAGACTTTTCAATGTAAACAATACCTCATTAGAAATGTCAAATTGCAACAATATTTATTATTGAATGTTAGGGATTGCTAGAAAGTAGAAGAAAGAAAACATGAAAATACAACTTGTAACCCATGTTACCTTTGAATTAGTGAAAGAGCAATATGTTAAACAAAGTTGTCCAAAAGTTACCAAGTTTCCACATGGGTAACCTATCCTATTAACATTCCCCTTTCATCACACACTACCTATGTAATTCAATAAGTTTCATAGGTAATGTGAATGATTACTATGCATGTAGGTAAGGCACTTGGTGATTACTAGGTAGGTAGATACATGTGCATCGAACTTAATAAATAGCTAGCCACTAGGGTTAATTATGGGGACGCAAATCACTATGAGAAAAAGGGGCTTACAACAATTGGCCTTGCAACTCAATTTTTGAGTTGCAATGACCATTTGCAACTCATCGTATTTATATGTTGTGAATGCTAATGGAAAAATTGCATGAGTTGCAAAGTTACAACTCATTGTATATATGGTGCAACTCATTGCAACTCTATCAAAACAACTAATTTTCAACTACTATGTAACTTCATTATAACTACACCCATGATGTCATGCTCATGTCATTAATTGTCATCCATTTATTAAAATATGACACGTGGCACTATGAATTGTTTTGGACATAAACATTATTATTTTTTTGAAATATTGATCTCTATCGTCCATTATGATTGTTAATGATGGTTTGAGATTGTGATACATGGCATGATTGAAAATTGTCACATGGCATATTAATTGTATTTTGGAAAAATAAAAAATAAAAATCTATTTTAGTAGTTAGTTAGGTTGTACATAACCATAGGTAGGTAGGTTGGTAGGTTTTTAAACCTACATATTTACATATTTACTTGAGACTTACCTACTTACCTACCTACCTACATGTAGGTAGGTAGAAAGTAGGACCTACTTATTATTACTTAAATAGGTATTAGATAATAAAAAACAAAATACTAAATGAACTTTAAAAAAAGCAAAAAAAAATCTTTTTTTTAGTTTATCCCAAAATGGCATATGTATTTGAATGTGAAAACATAAGAGGAGAAGCTTTCTTTATATAGTTTCCAACATAGGATTCAAGGACAAAACATATGGGTATAATCTTTTAATTGTTCAAATTGAGTTATAATTGAGTTACAATTATAGAAATATTTTCCCACATGCTTAATGCTCGTTTTTTATTATGTAAGCTATACAATTATATTAATGATTATATGATGATTAAATACATAAACTAATTATTTGAATTAATTATTTCTAGATATTTAATTATCAAAATAATTTATCTTATGTTATGAAAAATAATTATCTAAAACATAATTTTTTGAATTAAATACATGATAATCAATGAGTTGGATTAATTATTTGGTTAACTAGTTATCTAAATTAATTAGTCTAATTAAAAAAATTAGTTAGTTCATGAATTAAGATAATTGATATCAAATAATTCATTATTTTTATTAAGTAAATAAAAATTTATTTGAATGAATGAATCAAATTTATTTTTTCGTTATTTCAAATAATTAATTATTTGAGTTTAGATAATTTATTGTTAGATGATTAATTACCTAAATTCATTAGTCATTAGTCATTTGAAGTTTTTAGAAAAAAATAGTTATTTTAATTAATTAATGAATATTATATGAGTCAAACTTATTTATAATTCATAATAATTAATTATCAATTTAAGTAATTAGTTCATAATAATTAAGTAAATTAAGTATTAATTAATAATTAATATGTAACAAGTAATTGAAAAAATAACTCAATACTAAATATTCAATATTAAATATGAATTTGGGTAGAAAATATGAATGTGTAAATAGGCATATCGTGTATATTGAATTTAATTTTTAATATAATACACACATTTTTTTAATTTCTCATCTAAATTAACTATATGTATTTGAATAATTAATTAGTTAATGAAGTTGAAGAATTAATGATTTGGTAATTATTGATGAATTAATAATTATCCTAAATAATCAATATAATTCATTATGAAATATCCCCAATTTGGATAAATATTTATCTGATAAATATATAATTAATAATTATTTTTTTACTTAATGTAAAATTAATTATATGAATTACATTTATTTATTCATGTGAATAGTCAAATTATTGAAACAATAATTATTTACAAAACATTACATATGAATATGTATTTTTATGAAGTTATAAGTAGTTGTATTATAGTCATAACATAGTTGAACAATAGTACTTTAATAATGGCCCACTAGTGGCCATACTAATTGTATCAATGGAATTATAGTTGAAAATTAATTGAAAATTTATCTTACAATGGGTGGTGGAAATGTGGATACATGGCATGATCGCATGTATGTACATTGTACATTAGTTGTAACATACTTGTTGCTTTAATGACACATTTACAACAATTTTAAAGTAGTTACCACATGCAACTAAAATGCAACTCTTGAAAAAATCAAACATGGTTGATTACATATGTATATACGATGTGTATAAATTATTGTATAAAAACCCATTTTCAACCCACTTGTAACTATAATACAACTAATTGATTTTACAACATGGTAGTTTATTTATTAATACATTGTATTTCTAAGGGGATAGTTGCACAATAGTTGTATATGAAATTTTTTTTAGTTTTAGTTGCAAGGTAGTGTGGTTTCGATGGATGGATTTCTTATAATGAAATACAATGGAAAAATGTTTTTTACATTGACATACCATCCATCCTACATGGTGCACGAGTGAGTGTTCATTCACTTTGGCCCTTCCTAGGCATGTCCTTACCTTCCCCTACCTTTTTGGAATGTAATATGCTTTAATGGTATGTTTGAAAAGGGGCACTATTACAATTCATAGTTTTTTCAACTTGATTTTCTAGTAAAAAAATGCCCAAAAGTGATAGGCATAAAAAAGACCACATGTTAATTAGGACAAGTCATTTTGGCCGTGTCCTACGTGATTGGGCAGTCAAATTTGACCTTGTCATTTTGACTGGCAAAGTGATTTATGAAATGATTAACTATTTGACTAGTAGATAGTGGACCATTTGACTAGATCAATTTTATACCTGAATTAAAATCATTTTTTGGATTATTATTTTTAAAATTAATAGGTAGGTAGGTAGGTAAAAATGTTTAGGTAGGTTGAAAAAGGCAAGTGCTAACTTAAGCTAATATAACCTACCTAACCTAACCTCACCAAACTACTTTAGTATGACCTACCTTCCCTAGCCTTCTAAGCATGCACATAGGTTGTAAGTATAAGAAATTGAACCCGAAACTTTCCCATTGATAAACCAAGTGCTTACCAATGCGCTACACCATCAAAGGTATTCAACTTTTATCAAGTTTTTTTATTTTACATGTGTATTTCACATTGTTAAACATAATGGCTAAACTTAAGTGACAACTAGTGGCTAAATTCAATGACTTAAATTAATGGTTAAACATAGTGGGAACGTAGTGGCTAAATTCATCAATTTAAACTAATGGCTAAACCTAGTGACTAAACTCACAGACTCAAACTAATGGTTAATCTTAGTGGCTAAATTCAACAACTTAAACTAATGGGGTCCAAATTCTTTAAGGTGTACCACTAAGGATAGAAAGGACTTAATATTTAATGGAGTCCTTTTTTGTCCTATATTTTGATCCCCACTAATGTAAATGTTTCAAAATGCGTCAAATTATTTATAAATTCCATCAATCTCATCCATTTTGTGTTTTTAGATGGTCAAATAAAACTATGCAAAGGAGTATAAAAAGGGTGATAATGTGACAATATTTTTCTATTCCTTAAATAATTTAGACCCAATGGTTAAACCTAGTGGCTAAATTCAACAACTTAAACTAATGGTTGAACATAATGGTTAAACTTTGATTAAATTTAATGATAAAACTAAGGCTAAACATAATGGTTAAACCTAGTTGATAAACATGATGGCTAAATTTCATAGCTAAACATAATGGTTAAACTTAATCAATAAACTTAATGGCTAAACATATTTCATGGCTAAACCTAGGCTAAACCTTGTGGCAAAATCTAATGGCTAAACATAATGATTAAACCTTGGTTAAACATAATGTTTAAACTTAGGCTAAACTTAATGATTAAACATAATGGCTAAACTTAAGTTAAACCTAATGGGTAACTTTAGTGGTTAAACATATTGGATAAACCTAAGCCATACCTAATGGCTATACTTAATGGTTAAATTTAAGTTATACTTATTGGCAAAACTCAATGGTTCAACTTAGGCTAAACTTAGTGCCAAATGTAGTGATTAAGCATAATGGCTAAACTTAATAATTAAATTTAAAGTAAACTTAATGGTTAAATTTTGGTTAAATTTTGGGTAATTTTATGGTTAAATCTAGTAATGGTTACACTTAGTGGCGAAAATTAGGTAGGTAAGCGGGTGGATATGGAAGTAAAGAATATGTTGGTAGGCATGTAGGTAGGTGAAAGGGTATAGGTAGGTAAATAAAAGGTAAATGGGCAGGTGGGTAATAGGTAGGTAAGTAGTTAACTAAGTAAATAGGTGGATGAGTAGGTAGGAGGTAAATTCATAGGGTAATAGACCATGTCATATTTGATTAAAAATCATTAGCCATCTTAACTAAATGTTCAACTTGACTAAAGATCATTGACCATTTTGACTAAGGTGGTATGACTTGACTATGTGTATATAGTCAAATGAATCATTATAGTCAAGTTGATTAATCAACAAATACATGTGTCATTCAAGCCCTTGACCTTTAGTCAAAATGTACATGTCCATTAATCAAAATGACAAGTTAGCCAATTCAGACCTTTTTAAAAACCATGAATTGTAATAATGGGGTCACTAGTAGAAATTGGCCAAAATGTAACCACTTTATTTACAACTACATGCGACTATTAGTTATTTGCAACTACATTTGAACATTTTTGCAACTATTTCTTGTTTTGGTCATATTTGCGACTACATTGCAATTAGTTTGCAACTATTTTGGTGTTCATCCTTTCATGTGAACAACATTTAGTTTGGTTTTCATCCAAGCAGAACAATTTATATTCCATTAGTTGCAAATGTCACCAATTTAGTTACAATTCTATGAATATACAAAGGTGTATTTTGTGAATTCTAAGGAATATAATTGGGTGTATTAATATTTATAAATGTATATTTTGAATGTATATGAACAACCATATTCCATGTGTATTCAAATAATATCATTAACATAAATAGCCTCAATATAATGGTTACACTAATTGGTGTATATTTTGAATTTATTAAAATTTTATTTAAAATACTTACTAAATATATTGTGCCCATATTACGAGTTTATCAAAACCATCTTATTATACTTTTTCAAATTATTACAAATGATATTTATTAATATTAATATTATATGTTTATATTAATTACATGTAATAAAAAACTAAATTTCAATATTATCTTTCATTAATTTTTTTAAATAATATTTTATTACATAATGATCATAATGATGATGATATTAGAATGATAGGAAAATTAATTATATAATTATTAAAATAATTACTAAAAATATAATATACTATTATATTTTATTAAATTATTTTCAAATGACTAATGTACTTATTAAAATTTTATTTTTTATTCATTAAAAAATAAAAATAAATCATAATAGATTTAACAAATGACATAATAATATATAATAAAAATAGCTAACCTAGGCTACCTACAAATTACATTATTATTATTATTATTATAAGTAATCAATTAGAAGTATTACTATATTATAATAATTACCAAAAATATTAATATATAGTTTTAAGTTTTTATATTTCAAATTTATAATTAATATTTATTAATTATTAAGTATTCAATTATTATAATAAATGACTGATATAAAAAAATTATTTTCAGTTTTATGATTTTATTATAATTACCATAGTAGTTACAATGGAAATCTAA
>Ga0209208_10005689_pt1 | contig 17300 bp, 9 predicted proteins | sample S1TSphfallax_3_FD_187694 | JGI IMG/M metagenome (GOLD analysis project Ga0209208, IMG submission 187694) | Host-associated microbial communities from peat moss isolated from Minnesota, USA - S1T2_Fd - Sphagnum fallax MG (SPAdes) (version 2) | ecosystem: Host-associated > Plants > Peat moss >... | reverse complement strand
TTTTTTTTTTTTTTTTTTCAAATGTTTTTAAACCCTAAACCCCAAACCTGCCCATAGGTTGTCATAACTATTATCACAATCTATTGTTGTGGTCGTTGCATGGGAGTGCTCTAGAGTGAAGGAGGCGTTGCAAGGTGAAGCTATGCACGAGAGGAATGGGAGAACATTGCTGCGTAATGGAGCGTTGTTGTGGGAAGAGCTGGGCTACAAGAGGAGCGGAATGAAGATGTGGGAAGAGCATTGCTAAAGTAAGGGTTCTACATCTTTTACATCTTTTTTTCCTTTTCTTGTGTAATTGTAGAAGCTTTTTTTTCTTTTTTTTTTGTTTCTTACAAAGTTATGGAAGAAGAAGAGGATAACGAGCAACTATTCATCGTTGTCTTTTTCTTTTTCCTTACAAGGTTGCTATTTTTTTTTTGTGCTCCAAAATAAAACGATGATAGCAAGCAATTGTCATGTCCTTTTAAAAAAAAAGATAATTTAGAAGAAGACAATGGTGAACATCGTCATTGTTGTCTTTTTCTTCTTACTTTGCTCCAAAAGAAGACGATGCCAACAATGCTTTTCATTGTCGTCTTCTTGTTCTTATTTGTTCCAAAAGAAAACAATGACGATGAACATCACCATCATCATCTTCTTCTTAGTCTGTTCCAAGAAAAAACGACAATGAACATCATTGTCGTCATCTTTTTCTTTTTCCTAGTTTGCTTTTAAAAGCACAAGAGAACCACAACAATGCTTGTTGTTGTCTTCTTTTTCTTTTGACTTTGCTCCATACGCCCCCATAAAAAGAAACATTGGCCAATTTTTCATCCCAAATTTGTTGTTTTTGTGAATGTTCACCACTTTGATTGCATCATAAAATTTGAAAAAAAAATTAAAAAATCAAAGGATTGCAACTAGCATCAAGCAGGTAGGGAGGTGTGAACTCCATAAATAAAAAAATTCTTGCCATTTCTACATTCAAACCCTCCATCATGTCTTCGAAATTCCAAGTTTTCATTTTCCCATCCAACAATGAAACTACTCATTTCAAAACTATTTCTAAGCTAATAATGCTAAATTCAATAGTTTTAATTTTTTTAATGATGTTGAAAAATTGGTTTTTTTTTTTTTTTGCATTGCCCATGTAGGTAGTCATTTTACAGGTTTAATGAAAGCTGATCTTGGAGTTGCAAGGTTGAAGCTAGCTATTGTAACTCAAGCTTCTTCTTTACATACTTCTTGTTCACATAGTTGACATTTTGAGGTTCCCAACTGTTTACCTTAGCTAGTAGTTTTTTTCACTTGTTTTGGTGCTGTTGTAGGTGATGTGAGTTACTGTTGAAACATCGAGCTAGTTTACTTCTATTGTAGATTCAGTTAATTTCCAAGGGGAATTTTGGTTGTAACTATTCACATTAGTTGAATTTTCAATGGCAAAAATCATTTAAAAATCAATATCTCCCACATTCTAAATTCAAATCTAATTTCTATCACTAAATAATACCTTCATCTAATAAGGTTAACACATTCTATGGACATGATAAAACATTTAAAAAATACTTTCATGAATGCAGGTTAAAGCTCATTATTGTTTTCATGAAATAGTCGCACAATAACCTCAAAGAGATATTATATTAGAATACTTATATATAATTAAATTGCCCCCCTTCATGAAATGACCCCTTAGTGCATAAACCAATTTTTCTATGCAAGTATTGCAAACTCTTGATCTTTTATTGTCAATGGTTTGGTTTTTCATAAAGCCCATGAAATTGCAATACCCACATCATTAACCAACCCATGTTTAGGGTGCAATTTGGCCACCTTTCTAGGAAGGACTTGGGGTTATTTATAATTCATATTTCCAATAGGTGCCCCATTTCAACATGAAGGTATTGTAAAAACTTGGTCCATTGTCATTCAATTTTCATCACATCATGATTGGTCCCAACTATGCAATACCCTCATCCATCCTTTCATCATTGTGATGAGAAATATTTAAAAGAAGCAAAAAGTAGAATAAAATTATGCAATATTTGCATCTAAAGCATAAAATGCTGGTTGGATTTCTTATGTTTTAGGTAGTAACCAACTCAACATGAGGGCATTGTAGAAACTTGGTCCATTGCCATTCAAGTCTAACCACATCATGATTGTTCCTAGGTATGCAATACCTCCATCCATTGTTTTGCCATTATGATGAGAAATACTTTAAATAATAATAATAATAATAAAATTATGCAATACTTACATCTAAAGCCAGCTGAATTTATTATTTCAGGTAGTACCCATCTCAACATGAAGGTATTATGGAAACTTAGTCCATTGTCGTTCAAGTCTAACACATTATGATTGGCCCTGTGTATGCAATACCTTCATCCATAGTTTGGTGGAAATTCAATCTTTTAAAAGTATGAAAGGGGGAGGTAAAATATATGAATATTATGTAGAATTTTGTCATACTTATGTATTGGTTCTTTTCTTTTACAAAATCTAAGTGTTATCTACTCTCTTAGTTAATTTCTAGAATAAGAATTAAGTAAAAGTTTAGTCAAGAAATATAAGTTTAACCAAGAAGAAATATACTTTAGCCAAGACATATAAGTTTAACCAAGAGATAAAAGTTCAACTAGTAAGATATATAGGTTTATCCAAGAGATTATAATTTAACCAGCAAAATATATAGGTTTATTCAAGAGATTGTAATTTAACTAGTAAACATATAAGTTTTGCTAAGAGATAAAAGTTTAGCTAAAAAATACAAAGTTTAACTAAGAAAAAATATAGGTTTATCCAAGATATATAAGTTTAATCAAGGGATAGAAGTTTGGCCATTAAAATATGTAGGTTTAGCCAAGACAAAAAAATTAGCTATAAAAATATATAGGTTTTGCCAAGAGATTGAAGTTTAGTCAATAAAATATATAGGTTTTGCGAAGAGATAGAAGTTTAGTCAAGAAAAAATATAAGTTCAGCCAACATATAGAAGTTTAGCCAAAAGGAAATAGGAGTTTTGCCAAGGTAAGTAAGGGATTAGTTGTTAGTTTGTAGGTAGGGCTAAAATTTAGGTCAGTAAGGTAGCTAGGTGGGTGGGTAGTATGGAGGTCAGGGTTGAGAAAAAATCGGCAACAAAAAAAAAAAATGATCAAAGGTCAGCAGCCAAAAAAGATTGACTGTGGTCGAATGTTGGTTAAGGTAATGTAAAGAGGCGGATGAAAAAGAGGCGAAAAATCATCCAGCCCATCCTATGGACAGAACGGCCAACTGGTGCAGTCATGGGGGCTGGTTCACTATGGCCGACGAGGGGTAAAAGTAAGTTAGGCTCAGTAAAACAGTAAAGTGAGTTCCTGGTTGGAAATGAATTCTGGCGATCACCTTCCCCACGCCGGAAAACATCATCATCATCCTGCGACTGCCGTGTCACCGTCCGATTTTCAGATCTAGCGGCTCACCGTCGTCTCTCCCGATTTTTTTCACAGGCCCGGAGTCCTCGCGAGCGCTGTTTGTTTGTTTGTTTGTGCGCGCGCGCGCGCGCGCATTGGCGATGGTGTCTTCCGATATTCTCGACTGCTTTTTGCGGACCATATCCCTCTTAGCAGCTTCCGTCTGATTTTTCCTGAGCTTTCTATCGAGTAGATAATCGTCTCCTCTGTCTCAATCTTTTTTTTTCTTCTTTTTTTCTGGTTTTAATTTTTGTAATTGCTTTTACGGGGACCAATTCTTAAAGGGGGAAAGGTTGCGCTGAGCAGTGACAGAAAGAGCGACATCAGCGGACAGACAGACAGTAGATGGTTCCGACGCAACGGCGATGAAGAAGATCACATCATATGCACATGGAAAATCTATGAAGTTGACAGAGGTCTTGAGAGTTTTGTAAAATTCACAGAGAGACAGAAGAGAACGGCAAATGGCAATTCCGGGAGGAGGCTCGTTCCCCGAGGGTATGAGAGTCTTGGTGGTTGACGACGAGCCCCTATGTCTCATGATTCTGGACAGAATGCTCCGCCAATGCAAGTACAATGGTAAGAAGCTTTGTCTAGATTTTGATTCTTCACTCTGCCTGCACCTCGGTTCTTCTAGGGCTTGAAAATTCTGGGCCAGAATCGTAACCCTAGAGCCGAAGGACGATTCACCAGCCAAGGACATGAGTCGGGAACTAGTTGCAACAAGGTGAGATTGTGATGATGATTAGGGTTTCCCCCTCTCTGGTGCCCCTTGGAAACGTTCATTCTCGGTGCTGCATGTGTGGGAGTTGGTTTGTGTGTTTGTGTGATGGAAGTAATACATATTACTCATTGTAAGAAAAAATGTAAAATTGTGGTTGGTTTTGTTGCCAGTAACATCTTGCAACCGAGCTACAAAAGCTCTTTCCCTGCTGAGGGAGAACAGGAACTACTTTGATCTGGTGATTAGCGATGTATACATGCCAGACATGGATGGTTTCAAGCTACTCGAAGCAATCGGGCTGGAACTTGACTTGCCTGTGATCAGTAAATTTCCTCTGCCTGCCTTGTCTCTTTCTGCAAAGTCCAGACTGACACAAGGCCCAAGACTTTCTTTAGTGGGTTTAGACTGGGGGTTTGCAATGTTTCTGACACCGAGGATTGGTATCTGTTTGAACCTCAGTGATGTCTGCAGATGGAGAAACGGATTTGGTAATGAAGGGAATAACACATGGTGCATGTGACTATCTTCTGAAGCCTGTGCGACTTGAGGAGCTTCGAAACATATGGCAGCATGTCATCCGCAGGCGGGTTCCCACAAAGGATCTGCACAGGGAGGAGGGATCAGGGGAGTGGGATGACAGTGTGTACCCACATGACTCCACTACAGATACGGATCACAGCTTCAGGAAGAGGAAGGAGAGGGTGGATGATGAGATTCAAAGAGCTGAAGACCTCAATCTGAAGAAGGCTCGGGTTGTATGGTCTGTGGAGCTGCACAAACAGTTTGTTCAGGCAGTCAATCAGCTTGGAATTGATAGTAATTTTCTCTCCGGACAGTTTGCCATGGTTCAATAACTTTTCTCTCTTGAATTGCTCTCACTTAGCTAAACTTGTGGATTATGCAATCTGTCATGAGTCCTCTGTGACTCATTGCAGAGATGCTTGTGAAGCACAGATGACTCCTTGTGGGTTTTTGCAGAAGCTGTACCAAAGAGGATATTGGATGTAATGAATGTGCAGGGTCTAACACGGGAAAATGTTGCAAGCCATCTTCAGGTCATTTTCCACATCCTTTCTTTTATTGATCCTCTGGCTGGCAAGCAATCATCTCCTTCTCTGTCTCTTTGTCCTGGGCCACGACTACTGCTGTGGAGCTGAGTACCAGCCCACAGTCTTTGCTTCTCTGGTGGTCTACAGCTTGGAGTTTGCCATTTGCATGATGCCATGTCCCTCAGGTTGCTTGCCCTTTCATGATCATTTTAAGGCTTCCTATCTACTTTTTGTTGCACTCACAATGTCTTTTGTGTGTGCAGAAGTACCGTCTATATTTGAAACGCCTAAGTGGAGTGAACCCAGAACCATATCCAGTGGCCTCATTCCAGGCTGCTGAGAATGGTACCTCTGGTGGTGTGATGCAGATTCAACCTGGAGGAAGGGCAGTGGTTTCTTCAGGTTCGAAAGGGTGGAATCTTGGAGGAGGTGTCAGTAGAAATATAGCACAGAAAGATGCAGAAGCAAGAGGTTCACTACAGGCACAGTTGTTGCAACAGAAGCAGCAACGGCAGCAGCTGGCAGGTACCTTGGAAGGTCTCAACCAACTCACTGCCGGTGTTGCCTTCCCAGATCTGCAGAGAATGGATTCGCATGATCTTGACTTGTTGATGAAACCACAGTACGACCCTACCAGGCAACGACCGGGCCTTGCTAATGATCATCTACCCATTCTCGGAAATCTGAATGTGCTTGAGAACTTTGACTTGTCAGGCCTTATTGACTTGAAAGAGGGAGAGAATGCAGTCGCCATGTCAAACCTTGGCACCCTGAGCACACACAACAATCTGAATTCAGTTGCAATGGGAACTTTACAGAGAGGGGAAGACATGGGTAGCATGACAAACTCACAACCAGGGGATAGTTTGTCTGGAGGGCCAGGCTTTAGCAGACCAAGAGGAGGGGATGATTTGGTCCCTGCTGAGGGCATGGGTCTGGGTTTGAGTAAATTTGGTGGGGAGTTCACATCTGCATCTTGCTTTTCATCAGTTGACACCTTAAGCAACGAAGATATTTCTGAAAGCAGCTTCAAAGACTACCAAGAATTTGCTGGATCCCCAGATTTCCTCACTCCACCGAATGATTTGTCACTTTCTTGAATCGGAAATTCTCCCATGAGAAAATTGAGAGTGATATAGCTCTTGTAGTTACTAACCAGTGGTATCAGCTTCAGTCAAGCTATATGATTCCCATTCTTGAAAGTTCATGTACAGTGAGTATTTATATCGGGAGAAGGATTGACTTGGACCTTGGAATGCTTGGTGGGATGTTCTAATTTTGTACAACACATTTGATGATTGTAAATCTTTCTAGTGGCCACAATCTAACATAGGGCACATACTACTTACTTACCTGTCTTCGTTAAATATTTGGAGATTGGTTTTGGTACTTCCTAGATTGTCCTGGAAACCAAAGATTTGCAGTAAAGTTTCTTTTTACGGGAGCCATGATTTTGCACAGGACATGTAGACTACTTTCAGGCTCACACGACTTGTGACTGTCATTTGCTTTTACACTTCTTGCTTACACGTGTTTTCACTCAGCACAATTAACTTTGTTCTGTTTATTAAGTTGATAATCCTTTTATTACAGCCAGTGTCTTAGGAATCTATCTATGAACGTAGTTTGTTTGTTTTGTTTGTCATGTTGAGATCTGCCAAACTGTGGTGCCTCTTGCTGCACTCTTGGTACTGTTGGAAAGCCCTTGATGAGTAGGGGGTGCACCAAGTTGTTTTCATAATGTTTCGATCTATGCTGCTGGAGAAGTTATGGAGTATCCAAAACAAAATTTCCACTAAAAATTCACCAAGATCAAAACTAAAAATTATATGGGAATTTGGGCACTCCTGGTATTGTTGGAAAGCTCTCAATGACTACGATTTAATGAAGATGATTTGGAAATTTTTGGAGACCAAAAGGTGTGGGAGATATTGAATTTTGAGTAGTTTTTGTCATTGAAATTCAATTAAAATTACAAAAAATTAATTTTGGAAGGAAATTTCTGGTAACTAGCAGCCTGGAGCTGACTACCAGACCCTAAGCAGTGCTCTTTACATCCATAACCTGTCTCAGCAGGTGGATGTGGATCACTTTTCATCCACACATGAAATGCATATGGACCACTTTTCATCCATACTCAGAATGGATGGGATTTCGATGACTACGTTGACGTTTGGGATGAAATGCCGTTGTCGCTGTCAGCCATAACCCTCCTGTGCCCATCAGGCCAACCCAGTACACAGCAGATATGGATTGTCACCTTGTGACCTCTCCACCAATGGGGTGATGCCACATCACCAATTTCAGCAGATCTGGGTTGTAACCTTTGACGTCTCTGCCAATGGGGTGATGCCACGTTACCAATTTCTACCGAAGAACTGGTTACTCTGTAGAAATTGGTGATGTGGCATCACCCCATTGGTGGAGAGGTCACAGGTTACAATTAATGTCTGCTGTGTACTGGGTTGGCCTGACGGGCGCAGGAGGCAGTGACAAAATCATTTAAATGACTCAAGAAGGCAAGTTTTGGAAGTCATTTTGCTCCAAGTTTTTTGTCCTTGATTATCCTTATTATTTAATTTAATGGGCCATCTGCACAATTGGGTAGCAAGTTATTAATTTGTATTATAAACTCATCTAATCTATTTGATGTAGGTACTATTGCATTGGTTACAAATTACAAAGGAAAGACAAAAAAAAAAGGACCTTAGGTTTAACTAGGTGGTTTGTGGGTAAAATAATATTGCCATTTAAACCAAATATAATTAGAATAAATTTCTACACAACACTAAAATGAGAAAAATTTCCCAAAAAAAATACTGTACATGATTGACACAAATGAAAGCAAATGGGCAAGTTGGGAGCAATGTATCTTTTACCCTAAAACCCTAAATGTTGCTTTTTGGGTTTAGGGTTTAGGGTTTGACCTATTGAAAGGATTTTCCCTGGAAAAAATTGGCCCAAAATTTGCCAGATTTTTATGGTAGGTTCCAGAAGGTAGCCAAGAATATAGAAGGATTCTGTTTTTTTTTTCCCCCTACTTTCATATCTAGTTTGTAGCCAAATCTTGTAATATTATAGTTTTGGCATTTACACATGAATCCAATTTGAGTGAAAAAGGGCCCAATAATAGGGCTTACTTTTTTTGGGGGGGATTGATAAATATCCCATCCTTCAACTAAATCATGGTCTAGGAGTCCAAATTTAGCATTTCTTGCCTTCATGAGATTGAGTTGTGCCACATGTGAAATGAAGTTGGTTGAGAAGAATCGTGAACTAGCTTGAAAATTTTCATTAATTGAGTTGGCATATATGTGAAATTATCTTACCAAAAAAAGTGTATTATCTCTAAAGTTGCATTTGCACTTGGTGTTAGGGATTCTAGTGTTGAGTCCCTAACATCATGTTAGTCATTTAGGACTTATAAAACCTACTTATCATGGAGATGTCATGTTAAGCTAACATTCACTTAACATTAAACTATAAACTATTTAACATCATGTGCCACCTAAGATGCCAACTAGATTTTCATTTAACATTGACTTAACATCAAGTGTGAATGCACCATAACAAGCCTTACTCAAGAAGGCGAAAGTACTTGTTTGTGTAGGTGCTTGTTTCACCCCAAGCCAATATTAAGACATATTAATTTGAATCACATTGAAAAGTTCAAATTTTCATATATATAAAAAAAATTATTGAAAATATATTTTTTTCTAGAAAGAGACCTAGAGGAGGTCTACTGGCAGCAATTTAATGGCATTCATATCCTCGACTTTGGATGACAAATAAATCAAAAGGGTATCTCAAGTTAAGGTGCTCCAACAAGAATTAATTTTCCGGCTTTTAAAAGGAGTTCAGTTCACCTTTGGGCATGTGAATTGATGTCATATGTTAACAATTTCTATTTTATTTTTTGAGTACAATTATGACAAAATGGTTGACTTATTAAGTTGAACTCCAAAAAATCATGTACATAGTTTGGGTGAAATTTCACCAAGTTTCAACTTGAAAAATATTTATATTTCGATCTATACTAAGGAATTTTCATTAAAAAAATGATAGAAAATCATTATCTAAATATCTTTTGGACCTATTACTTGCAATAAAATTATAATTTCACAACGTCCTTTTTGATATACTTTAATCTAAAAACATCTAAATCCATATGAATAGAAGCTAATTTTCACAACATTTTTAAAAATAAAATAATGAAATCCAACCAAAAATGATTATGATATGAACTTATAAAAAAATTATAAGGAATATTGTGCATACCAATCCATGTGTTTGTGACTTGTGTCTAAATCAATAATTGTTACAATTGCAATTTCAACTATATTTTGTAGCACATGGTAAAATGCCTTATAATCACATATTCAACTACAATATAGTTATAAGTTATGGATGTGATTATAACTTGCAATCTATTCTTAATTGGATGAAGATGAAAGATGAATTTTTCATATCATTCACAATTGATGGTGTCCACTATTATATATGAAAATTTAGTTTTTAAAAATATATTAGTAATCTGCTAATTCATGGGTGACTAAACAACATGTGGCATCTTGTTTAATTTGAATTTTGATTATATATCATAATAATTGTAAATGTACATGTGCTAGTGGCAAACTAATGCATGCAACTAAAACCCTTAAAGAGCAATTAAGTAACCTATGTAACTTATGCAAGCCCCTAGGTAGAACCATAGGTACCTTGGTTAATCTAATCACCCCTTAAGTAGAGCCCAAGGTACCTTAATTGTTCAAACAACCCTTAGAAAATCCAAGTAACCTAGGCAACCCCTAAATAACCTAGGTAGTTTAACAACCCCTTAGTAGTCCTTAAGTACCCTAGCAACCCCTAGATAGCCCTTACATAAGCCCATAGGTATGTTAAGTAATTTAGGCAACCCTTAAGTACCTTAAGTAGCCTTTTTGTACCCTTGGTAGCCTTTAGGTAGCTTAACAACCTTTAGGTATCCCTTAAATAACTTAAACAACCAAGGTAGAATTTGTTTAAATAACATAAACAACCTTTTGAAATACCCTAAAAGGTTTAGTAAATAACTTAAGTAGCCCTAAACTAACCTCTAAGTAGCCTAGGCGACCCCTAGAAATACCCCTAGGTCCTTAAATAATTTAGGCAACCCTTAAATAACCTTTAGGCAGTTTAGGTACCCTCGACAACCCCTATGTACCTTAAGTAGCCTTTAGGTAACCTATGATAGTCTTTAGGTACCATACGTAATCTAAGTAGGCCCTAGGTACCCTAATTCGTTTAATTAACCCTTAGGAAGCCTTTAAGTACCCTAGGTAGCCTAAGTAACCTTTAAGTGCATTAGTTAGTTTAAGGCAAACCTATCCTTGGGTGGTACCACTAGGAATGTCACATGCACTAAATTTTTTAGACCCATTCAACTTTAAAACAACATAGGATTCACTTAAAGAATCTTTTCACTTCGAATTTCATACATGAAAAGATTATCGAAGTTGTGGAGAATTTGAAACTTCAATTGGATTTACAAAATTGTAAGTTTTAATATTCCAAATGGGTTGTCAAGGAAAAAATTAAGGAACGTAACACTTTGGGTTCCTTTGTTTAAAAATAGAATAGGAACATGTTTTCTCATTTTTTATAATGCTTTTAATTTATAGGATGGCCTAAGATGGTCATTTAAAAAAATTAACTAATACATAATGGCATGAAGCAATCATAAATTTTGAACAATTTTTGAAGGTCAAGACTAGGAAATCTTGAAAGCAATTATATTCATTTTTACAAATTTGTAATAAAATCAACAATTTGGGCCATACCTTAATGAATATAGTTGATAAACAAACAAAAATTAAATGGTGCAACTTGACATTTAATGTTAAGGGGTTGAAAATTTCAAGAACATATGTCAAGAACATTTTAGGAACACAAAATCTCTTACTTGTGTAACCTATGTAGGTGTTTACAAATTTTCAATAATATACATAGGTAGGGAACACAAAGCCAATTCAATGCAAGTCAATAGTAAAAATCACAATTTAAAAAAGATTAAATATGTTTAATTTAATTTAATTGGATTCACCTTTTTTTGAATTATGGTGAGGGGGTTTTTAGTGGTATCACCCAAGGATGGGTTTGCTTTTTAAGCAATTCTTAGGTATGCCCCTAAGTAATTTAATTAGGTAGCCTACATGGAGCATAAGGTAGGTTGAATATGCCACTTCGATAGGATAATAAAAATGTTTATTGTTATGTGATTCCATTTCACATTATATATTTAAAAATACCTAGGACTTGCAATAGTAAGCACTTTGTCCCTTGTTGTGAAAGTCAAGGGATCAAATTCTTATTATTATAACCTATTTACCCAAATTTAGGTTAAGTAGTTTAAGTGCCTATTCTAAGTCAAGGTGTTTAGACTACACCACCTTATAAGCTTTGTAGCCTATGTTTTTGGTTTCAACAACCTAGGCCACTTAGCCTAAATAGGCCATGTGATGTGATTTGTTCAATTTGGAACTTGCCATGGGTCAACATTTTATTGATAAGAAAAACTTAATTGTATTCACATTTTAGTCATAAATGATTATGCCACATAAACATATGCAACAACAAATTTCAATTGTAAAAATTAATTTTAAATGACCATGCCACATTGGTTGGTTGTTAATTGGATGAAATGTTTGTGTTAATCGCATATCAATGCAACAACTATTTCAACTAAATGCCATGTCATGTCTTTTGTGAATTCATCACAAATTTATAAGCTTTAGGGATTTACTCCAAATCTGTTTGAAATCTAAATTTATTTCATAGGTTTGTATTGGTTAAACACGAATGTCATACATTATTTAAACATGACAGTCATGTGTACAATTTTCGTGTGTAAACAACACGAACAGACATACAACATCCATGTTTAAACGATAAAAATATGCATATGACATTCATGTTTAAAGAATGTGCACAATATTAGTGTTCAAACAACACAAGTAGATGAATGATATTCGTGATTATTACAAACCTATGATAAGTAGATTTCGCATGACTATTATTGTCAAATCATGACCCATTCAATTTGTGATCTTTGTAATCACATTTGGCATTTACAATTGAAAAATAATCATTCACAATTGAAAAAACTAGTTGACATGCAAATTCCTTGTAATGAATGTGACCCACTTAATGTTATTAAAAACATTTTTTTTATTAAGATTTTTTTAACAAAAGTTTTATATCTATTTTTTTTTCTTTAATACATCATATACCAAATCCTTATTAGATATTCCAAAATAAAAGTCACATAGAAAAATGCATGTATAAAGAGTCATAAATTTAAAAAACTAGTTTATATTTTTCAACTTCCAAAGTTCATTTCTATATACTTGGTGCATATATCTTCCAATTTTTCTATATATATATATATATATATATGTCTTTTTATTCAAGTTGAAGATTCAAATGCAATCACAAATTTGAAATATTATTGATTTTATGGCATGTTAATAACATTTAAATGCATGACATTAAAAGAAATCTATATAATTGTGATGTAAAAAATGAACCACCTTACCTTGAAATATGCAATCACTCTACCCACCTACTTTGACCTAGCTATTTACATAGCCTAGTGTATCTATTAGGTTAGCATGTGTGTTCACATCAATCAAACCCATGACAAATGTAATTAGTGCTTGGTTTTTCATGCTTTAAAGTGATAATTTAATTTGATGTTGAAATTGTTGGACATACTTATATAACAACATTCATAATATATCATGAGAACATGTGATTAATTTTGAAATTAATCTAATGAATACAAAATATGTAAAAACATTTGTAAAAGATTAAAACTATTGTTTTGTTATAAAAAAAATGACTTGTTTAATGATTTGAGTTTTTTTGAAATGACGTATTTTGGAAAAAAATTAATAGAAGCCTTAACATAATACTATAAATATTTTTTTCATATTTTTAAATATTAAAAAAATTCCAAAAATTAATGATCAAATAAACAAAAATGGGAGGGTGTAGTTAAGTTATTAATGTGGATGCACCCTAGCATGCATTTTTAGATTAACATACTTACTAGGCTAACATACCCATGAACTAGCTTAGGGTACCTACCTAGCTTATCATACCTACCTGGGCTAAGTTAAGCTAGGTGGGTAGGTAGTTTAATTTAATTTAATTAGGTTGGTATTTAAACTAGCTTATATATTAGGCTAGTTGGCTAGGTTAGGTTAATCATTGTTGAACAAAGATAAGTTGGTAGATAATACTAAGTGGGTAGACGGTATGTATCTATTTACAAATTGCTTCCTATCTACCTTAGGCATATTATTTACCTACCTACTTATTACCCATTTTCTTACATAATTAATAGTGTAAGAAAATGTGAAATAATCATATGTTGATAATAACATGGTGACACAATTTTAACATATGAATGAATGGTGCATTGGTTAAAGATTTGGTTTTTTGTCATGGAGGTGAGGGGTTCAAATCCTTACATGCAACTCCTACACAAGGCTAAGGGGTTAGTCTATTCTAGGGGTAGCCTAGATTAGGGGGCTAGCTAAGGTAGGGTATGGTAGGGTAATATGGTGGACAAGTGGGTGGGTAGGTAAGTAAAAGGCTACCATCTACTAAATTTTTGTTTAAGTTCACAAGGTAAGTACCTTGTTGAATGGGTAAGTAGGTTTGCATTAAGTAATCTAGGTTAGGCTAAATAGCTCTATATGCTAGGTGGTTATGTTTATATAGTCTTATATTGTCCATCATGTGTAATCATATATATGTAGTCATGTGTTAGACATGACCACATCTACAACTAGATGGCAAAAATAACATTTATGTAATCACATGTAGTCGATAATGACACATACAACTACAAATGTAATCATGTATATAATCATAAAACTGAACATAATGTTTATATGTTAATTTAGGCTAGTAAATCTTCACAATCCTGATCCTATGTAACTTTTAAAAAACACAATGCACAAGATTTAATATAATTATAAAAGGTGCAGTGCTGATTTTAATGGCTACTTTCAATTAGTTTATTATAAGGATTAGCTCATGTTGAATTTAAATAATGCTTGACCTTATACTATCTTGTGTTTAAAGGGGTAAAGATCTTGAAAAACTATTGAATTTGTATCATGTTGGATATGATAACTTACACTATTAAGTAGAGGCCCAAATAAAGGATACATGGGTGCAATTGTTATAAGGAACTATAATATTAAGTTTTGAAACCTTGATTCATGAAATAGGATTGCATGATTTGAACAATAATATTGGTGCAAATTGATAGATGAGAACCAAAGGCCTTTACTCTGAGTTGGATTGAAAATTGAATTTTTTTGTTTTTTTGATTTCCCAAAGCATAAGCTTTAAAAAATTTCATGGCAATAATCATCATGGCATTAATGGATAAATCATGGATCAAGAACCTACATGAATTAAGGTTTTTCTATTAGCCAACTATGATCATAGTTACACACAATATCATGCGACCATAAAGTTGATTACAAGATAATGAAAAACCATTGAAATGGGGCCTTGTTTATTGTTGGATGGATTGGTGCTTTCCATTGCAAATTTGTGAATAATCAACATTAGCTAAAATTTCTTAGAACATTTCATATGAACAATGTAATGAAAAAAATGTGATTTTATGGTGATTCATTCATTTTATGCATGCAAATCAATGCTTCACCAACATAGTTGTGGGAGGGGATTGTGTATATAGGTCAATATTTGATTAGTAAAATTATGTGAGGTGATTCACCACAAGAAAAATTATCAAATTTGCAATCAATTTTTGCAACTAAAAGAATTTGTCATTTGCAATTACAAAATGTTGTTTGTAACTCAAATGCTTGTCAATTACAAATGATATCTTCAATTACAGAAATTGGTTGCAAATGATAATTTTTCTTTTAATGACTATGATCACCTTTAATTGAAAAAATGAAATGGAAAATTGTTGTTATTAAGGCATAATTGATGATTATAGTAGCCTAAAGTAAAGATGCACATGTTGTTAGTGATCAATCATGCTATTGCCACCACTATTTGCGATTAAAAATTCTTAATTTGATTAGTGAAATTGATGTCATGCTAGATGCAACACATGACAGATTACAACAATTAAATAAACAAATTAGTTGATTGATCATTTGCATGATCAAACTACCATCAAAAAATCATGTAGGTTTACAAAAATGACAAAGACAAGCGCACAAGAATTTGAAAATCGTCAATTTCTATTTCAAGAATAGGTTTCAATGCTTGCAAAATTTTGAATGCTCAAAATTTGATGCAAATGCAAATTGATTCAGATGTTTCAAGAGTCCTAAAGTTCACAATAATCATAGGAGCCAAAAGGTTACAAACAACAACCTTACAACATTGAGCTGGAGATTACTTTGTAGCATGAGAGAGATCATGATCAGACTCTCTAGATCATGGCAACCTTCGCAACAAAATGGCAACCAAAACACATGATGATCCAGATGAGATCTAAAAGCATTAAAGAAGGAAAAAGGCTTGCACAATTGAGCTCATGATCATGGACATACATGTATGCAGCAGCAAGCTGGATGGAGAAGATGAAGTTGTAACAACAAATGTTGTAACTCCTGGACCAAAATTTCTCAAAATTTCTAGCTAAGAAAGACTCCTGTGATGGGTGTTTTCTCAAACCAACAGCATGCATGAAGCTGAAGCTGAAGCTAGAGCATGAGGGCTGCAGGCTCCTCAAATGTACACTCTTTCGTTGATTCTGGCGGCACAAAGTTGCAGCCAAGCAGGACGTGCAAGCTCCAGCTGCACATGAGTAGCTGTAGTGGTCATATTGGGTCGTAACTCTAATCCTAGTTCTGGCTTTACAGTAGTGCATGCGGAAGGAAGAGGAGAAGGAGCTGCTGCTGCTGCTGCTGCTGGAACTAGAGGAGAAGGAGGAGCTCCAGGTCTCAGCAGTTGTAGTAGCTTCTTTGCCCTTGTCGTTGTGTCCTTGGAATCCTGTAGTTGGAGTTGATCAGAGCGAGTCCGCTTCCTGTCAGTGGTAGCAGCAGTAGCAACAGTAGCAGTAGCATCGGCCTTGGAGTAGCTGTTGCTGGCTGTAACTTCTTCTTCTGTTCGTAGAGGGACTCCAAAAAGCTTTGGTGCTGTATTCGACTTCTCTCCGGTAGTAGTTGACTCTTCCGCTTCTGCTGTTGCACAAGTAATATGGACCTGGATGTTGTTGTTGCCTGCTCCTGCAGTAGTTGGTGTATTAGTGATCATGCCGGTGCAGTTGCTGCTGCTTCTTCTTAATGACTCTATCTCTCTGAGCTTTCCGTCTAAGAAAGAGAGAGTTGAAGCTTTGGGTGTGGCGGAATCCCAGCTCTGATGAGGCAGAGGAGTTGCAGCAAGACATGATGATGTAGCTGGTGACTGATGCGCCCTAGTTTGCATATTGACCTGCAGCAAACCAGCTCTAGTGCTCGTTGAATCCGTGGCAGAAGGAGAAAGACCTGCTGCTGGGGTCGGATGAAGAATACTTAATCCTGCACTGCAGCAGCTTGCAGGCTCGAGGGCGATGTTGTTTCTGCCTCCCATCATAACTTGGAGGGAGAGCTCGCGAATCTGCTCCTTTCTTGCTGCTGTGTCCATCAGTTCTGCTATAAACGCGGGGGCGCCCGCGTCTCTCTGCAGTTTGCAATTTCCAAATGCCTCCGAGACCATCGTTGTCGAAGTACCGCCGCCTGCGACTCCTCTGATGCTGCAGGAGCAACAGCAGCAGCTTAGCACCCCAAAAAAATAGTTTGGTTTGTTTTGCAGACTGCATAGTGCTGACCTTGCTTACAAGCTTTGAAGAAGAAGCTAGATTATTAGCATGTTCAACGACCTAGTGCAACAAGAAAGAAGCTCTGGCACAACTGGTCCTACCTCCTTAGCCGCGTAAGATCCTGCTGCAGAGAGCTGCTGTTCGCGGATGATTGCTGCTGCTGAAGGACCACCATTGTGCCGTCGTATAGCCGACGAAGCCGTGAAACTTCGGAGAGCAGCAGGTTGTTGTCCTTACGCAGTCTGTCGTTTTCATCG
>Ga0209208_10005688_pt1 | contig 17301 bp, 20 predicted proteins | sample S1TSphfallax_3_FD_187694 | JGI IMG/M metagenome (GOLD analysis project Ga0209208, IMG submission 187694) | Host-associated microbial communities from peat moss isolated from Minnesota, USA - S1T2_Fd - Sphagnum fallax MG (SPAdes) (version 2) | ecosystem: Host-associated > Plants > Peat moss >... | reverse complement strand
ATCATGTTCTTAATGCTAGTCATGTCATTGGTGCTTATCATTTTGTTTACTTTCTTAAATACCACCATTGTTGTTCATTGTGTTATTATTGGTGTTCTCATGTTGATGATGTTCATTGTTTGTGTTGACTTTCTCTTGTATCACCATTATGTTGTTCTAGTTCATCGTCTTTGTTGAGTTTTTTAGGCACCACCACTATTGTTCATTGTGTTGTTAGTGTTCATCGTTTTTGTTGATTTTTTAAAATACCACCATTGTTGTTCATCGTGTTGTTGGTGTTCATTCCCTTTGCTGATTTTTTAAAGTATTGCCACTATTGTTCATCATGTTGTTGGTGTTCATTGTTTTTGTTGATTTTTTCAAGTATTACTACTATTGTTCATTATCAATTTGTTATTAATGTTCATTGTGTCGTTTTCCCTTTTTTGTTGTTGGTAATATCCCTACCTTTGCCCCTACCCTTGCATTGTCCTATAAGTTGCAATTTCATTGCAAGCAAAAGGTTGTTGGTTACTTGCAACTTTGGTAAAAACTTTTACATGTTAAGTATGTTCATTTTTTTTCAATATTGTGTGATTTTTGTTCATTTTGATTACTATTATTCTTTATATTGAAAATAATGCATGATAATATGTTTGGGTTTATTTATGCAAGAATAACTTACAAAATGGAAACATTGTTTGCAACTTTGAAACAAACCTTGAACTTTTACCTTGTGTTGTGAAAGGACATTTTGAAGTAGTTTTGCACTTGCATGTCTTCATCAACTTTGGGCATTTTACTTGCATAATGTCTTTTGTGAAAAATGAGCCATACTTGTGAATAATTTGTAAATGTTTGTGTCCTCTTTCATACTTTACAAAATTGGAAAGAATGTAATTGTTTGGTTTTTCTCAGTTCTAGTTTATTGATTTACCTTGAAATGGAACCAATTTTTTAAGGTTAGGGATGTGATGTGTTCACGAGTGAAAGTGAAATAAGAATGGAAGGAAGAATTGAAGGTGAGATAACTAAAGAAAATTTTAACTTTAATCATAAAATGATGATACATTATAATTAATTATGAAAAAATTGCACAAACAAAAATTAAATTGGAAATCCCATGGCAAAAATTCTTTAATTTGGGCATTTTTTGTGTCAATGATGAATCACCAATCGATGTTAAGGTGCCACAAGTCATGCATTGTGTTTTATGTTATAGTAGATCAATAGGCCATGTGGTATTGGAATAGATAACAAGGTTAAAGAACTTGGGATTGTTTTTTACTTCAAGAATAATGTGAGAATTACATTATAAAAACAAGTGGATGTAGACCATGGACTAATTGCCAAAAAATTGAAAAAAAATGAACATCATAAAAAGTTCATTGGATAAATTACTTGCAAAGACAATGCTTGTAGTGACTACAAATACAATCTCCAATTTCTTTGGGACCATAGTTTTTCACAAAAAAGATGATGTGCACCATAATATTTTTGTGGAAAATTTGGGCTTAATAGTTGTCAACCATTTACCCATTCAAATTATTGAAAGTATTTGGTTGAAGCATTTTGTAATGTTGCAATTATGCCCTCATGTTGTTTTCCCTTCCAAAAAAACCTTTAGTTAGGAAAGGTTATCATACTTAGTTGAGAAGATAAAATAAACATATGTTTTACTAGTTTTGGTAGAATGTGTTTATGTTATTGCAACTCTTAATTTGTGGATGCCCAAATGGGCACATGATGTTTTTGCAAAGGAAGATAGGAATGAATAAAGATTTACATTACTACACGTTTCAAGGCTAGAAAAATGAACATGCCAATTAAAACAAGGTAAAATGCAAGTTACTTGTTTTTTTTTGGATATTTGTAATCCAAAATGTTGCCTTTTGATTGGGAATGTCAACTATGCAAGTTTTCAAGCGAAACAATCATGTGTCAAGAAGTCTTTTTATTTTGAAAAGCCATTGCCCTTTGTTACAACAAGTAAATTGGTCATAAGGTCATTGGCCAATCCTCCTTTCCATTTGCATGGCATATATCATAGAATATAGTATAAGTTTGTCTATTGTTCTCATTACTTGCATCTTAAATTGGTTTAAGGGTCATTGTTTGTTGAGTGATGTTTTGAATGTAACCATATCCATGGGCTTGAAGTTAAAAGAAGAAATAAACCATCTCCTTTTATTGGATGCTTTGATCATAACTTGAATATTGAGTTGGAAACTTTTGTAAAGAACATTAAGAAGGAAGTCATTGGGGTCATTAACTTTTTCCTATCCTTCTTAACAAGATTCAATGAGAGAAGAGCTCATATATGCTAGCCTTGATGCTAGATTTTAAATTCAAGAATTTGAGATTGATTTTTTAATTTATTATTGGTAATGAGCATGGGGTTGTCATAGTTGAAGATTGTGATAGGAAATGCTTGTTTCTTATGTTCTCAAAGTTTTATTATCATTTGCATCCATTATTTGAGGTTAAAGTTCCTTTGTTTATAGAGATGAAAATAATAACTTGGACATTTTTGAAATGGATGTTAACACCAATGAATTTGAAAAGGAAGTGTTAATAAAAGATTGCTGAATTTCATAAATATCAACTGCATGCAAAATATGTCAAATGTCCTTTGGAGTGGTGGAAGAAACATCAAACCATGTTTTCAATTATTGGCTTTTTGGCTAGGTGAATATTAAGGATTGTAGGTTTTGAAATTGAAATCGAGAGAATTTTTTTCCTTTGTTGGAATTTTCACCAATTTGAAGAAATGTTGTTTATAATAAAATAACATTGAAAAACTAATTTTTGTGAGTAAGAATTGGTCAAATGATGCAAGGGTGAATTGCAATGCTTTTCATAATTTGAAAAAAATTGATTGATTTTGAATTAGATTTAGGGTAGGAATCAAGTGAATTTGAAGGCTTATTTGAGAGAGCAGAATTGGAAGAGACTCAATCTAGTGTTTTTATTGTCTTGTATATCTTTGAAATGTGATCACATATTTTTGTTTAGATATTAAAGCTTTATATTGAATCTTGTTGATTTGTTTTTGACCTATGAAGTTTTTTTTTAAAAAATTAAAAAATCTTAAATCTATTAACTGAATGTAACCTTACATGTTCAGGGACCAAGTCATGTTCTGTTACTTCTACACCATCAAATTTTTTTTTTTCAAATTTAGCTTGTAGCCAAATATCACTAAATGATGTATTCCTGCTAAAACTTCATTTCATAAAAAGGACCAATCTGGAAGGAGGGAAAGGGAGGAACAAAAAGAGAGGACCAAAGACCAAAAAAAGAGATAGCATAAATCTGGCTAAACATTTTTGTAGATCATCACAACTTTGGCTAAATCATAAAATTGACTAAAAATTTAAATTTATAAAAAATAAAAAATAATAATTTATTTATTAAATTTAATAAATATAACATTTATTAAATTAAATTGATTTTTATTTTTTTAAACGCGGAGTCACAGGCTCACATAGATTTTAGCAATTAAAAAAAAACCATTTATCTCGCACTTTTCTTTTTGTCAATTCCTGTGACTTTATATGTAGACTTACTTCCTCTGACTTCACTAATTCGGTACTGGACTTTGGTGGGACGCCGAATCTTCAGTACATCTTTTCAGCGTCGACAAACGCGCAATCGCGGAGGGCCGGCAATTCGCACTTGGATTCTTAACAGGAATCAAGAAATCTGTTTACACTAGAAAGCGCAGCAAATTTTCAGTCGGTATCAGTGTTTTCTTCCCAGGAATTTTTATTTGTAGCCAAAATGGCACTCCTTTATAGGAAGATGTAGAAAAATAGGTGATACATCCTTGTGAACAGTTAGCCAAATCTGGCTATAAATCAGAAATATAGTAAAACTCTTTAATCATCCTTCTATATTGTTGGCTACATAATGAAAACCAAAATAATTGAATCTGGAGATTTTTAACCTTTTTTTTCCCTCGTTGTAGGCGACTGAAAACCTTCAAAATCACTTCGTTCTTTGAATTTTGAATTTCGCTTTTTGGCGAAATTTCGCCCGTCAAAAAGATGGCTGGGACTCCAGCTTTTGCAATCGCCCGACACGGTTACAGCGCAAAATTTCTCAGTTTCTTCGTTGTTTTCTTAATGTGATGGTACACCTAGCGTTCGTTAGAGCTTCTCCAGCGGTGCTCAGTATGTGACCTTGCAAAAAATATTTTTCACATCCAAGTTTTAGTCATTTACTTTTTTGCAGCCCCACTACCCATGAAACTCAAATTGGGACAGCAAGTAAGTAGGTGCGAGACTACTAATTGCAAACCATCTGGACCAATCATTATGATGATGTGCGAATGAGAAACACCGAGAGCAGACGTATTTATTACACTCTTCTCTACAGGTGCACAACAGTGTTGCGCCTTTTGCCAAAACGATTTTCCTGATATTTTGACTTTTCTTCATCCAATGTGACTTTGCAGGTTCACATACCGAACACAGCTGGAGATGCTCTTAGTTGGGGTGGGTTGGTGGGGGACAAGTCGGGTCGAGGAGGCCTGCAATGGATGGAACTACTGGGAACGAACAAAGAACATTGGTGAAGTTTGATCAATCCAATCACACACCCACCATCATCATGCTCCTAGAAAATTTCGGCAAAAAGAAGAGGGTTGTAGATTCTAGCAGAAGTGCCGAGGAGCTTTGTGGATCCACTAATGGTGCAATTCGGGGCCATCTTGTAGCTGCACCCTGTTTGAAATCCGGCATATTCCTTGATGAATTTTTTTTTATACACTTGATGAACTTGGATTTTTCACAAAAAAATCTCTGTCTGTGCAGGAAGGAATGGGTGTTGTTGTTGTGTACAGGATTGAGAGAAAACCCATTTGGAGTAGTGAATACTTGATCCGCATTCCAGCTCCCACATTTTGGATTCCTGTTCTGTTTGCAAAAACATGTCCAGCAACTTCTCCACTTTCGAGTTGCAGTCGTAGCATTTTCGCAAAGGATTATTGTATGCAGAATTAGGGTTTTGGTTCCTAGTTAATTAGCAGCAGGAAGAAAGGTTGTCACCTGGTGGCTCTTTCTTGGAAGGCGTGCAGGGAGGGAAGAGAGAAGAAAAAAAGAGTACTTAAAGACAGTTGGAGCGAAGTTTACATTCGCTCTTTGTTATATGTTTTGGGCTCTTCTGTTGCTTCAAATGGCGAGTGCAAACACTAAACTGGAAATTTGAGGGAGTTCTTTGATGGTGAAGAAGTAACAGAACATGACTTGTTCAAAGCCTGTGGACCAGGTGTATGTGGGACATCTCAGATTGGATGCTCGGATGATGAACAACAGATTTTTTCTCTAAGGCTAGGTCAGTGGTTTACTGCTGATTCCATCTGTAGATATGCTGCTGATCTTTCAAGTATAATGGAAGCTGGACAACTTTTCTGCTTTGTTTCCTACCTGAAGCTTGATTTTCCTTTCCAAGTCCATAAGACATTTCTCTCTGAGTGTACCGTGGGTGGTTGTCAAAGGTTGTGCTTACCATGGAGGAGCAGCAGGTCCCTCTGTATGCAGTGTTTGCTTTTCTTATAAGGGTTTAATCAAGAGGTGTCAATGACTCATGTTGTGACTTTGGCAGTTGCAACAATGCACTACAGGGCTAAGAGTGATTATTAGCTGATGGAGTATGTTTCTTGTGCAGCCTGAATTTCACAAAGATGGTGAGGGAAGAGCTCTATCCGATGTGGATGGTGTCACAGGTTGGTAAGCTCATCTTAGAATTGGAGACAATTTCTTGCCAGAAGGAACAGTCACCCCTACACATACGCCTGCTGAGCAACCAGATTGAGAAGTTAAGTCCACTGTTACAAAAGCTGTGTGGCAGGAGCTGCTCTGACCTAGCAGCTCAATCTGCCTTCTCTGCTCTTTATGGAGCCCTGGAAGGTACTTTCAGGTATCTCTACACACAACCTGATTTTGCCCTTTCTCCTGAAATTTTTCTGATTCTATCATTTGTGGGATCCTATGCTGCAAGAATGGGATCTCTTTGTTAATAGTCAGAGATTGAGTGAATGTGTTGGAGCTGAATTTTTTTAAGAACCTTGACCAACATCTTAAGAGTTAGTTATAGCTCTTTGCAATCTGCTTTCCCCTACTCATTTGTATCAACTGATGCTCTGGTTGCCAATGATGCTTCACATTCTTGAAAACAGAGTGGCAGATAAGTGGAGAACTTGTGAGCTCCGCCTCATCCTGCTAAGTGACGTTTTTGGTGACATGTTCATTGAGGAGATTGGTGAAAAGTTAAATGAAGCTCAAGAATGCCTTCAAAAGGTAACACACAATACTAAATAGATCCAGCTGTAGGATTTGGGATATGCATGGTTTCCTCATGAGTTCTGGTTTGGATGTAACAAGAGACAAGCAAGGTAGGAAGGAGAAAGACATTTCCCATTGACAACTCACAGGGCTGATGGACCAGAGGGAGAATTCAGAGGACTGTATTCATAAGGCTTTTGCCTCACACCCATGCTAGGTGGGACAACAGAGTTTTGGCAGATTTCCAGATTTCCTCCCACAGACCTCCTCCTGTATGTGATTTTAATGTGCGAACTATCCAAAGCTTACAGTTGCTGAAGTGAGGCCCTTAAGGCCTAGCCTAGAGGCTTTGAAAAGTCCAGTCGAGGTGTTTATGCGCAGAGATGATATGCACTTTGGGGACTCTTCACCCAAGAAGGAAGACAAATGGTTAAGCTTCAGTTGCCAACCAACTGAATAAACACTACAGGAGGAGAAATCCTCAGAAACCTGATAGAGCTATTGCTACTGTGAACAAGAGAGTAAATGGAGCTGGATTGGCACAGGTCAAGAATGATAAGGAGATGGACAACATTTTGAAGAGTCTGGAGGAGTTTAATGGCCTACTCACTGATAAGAGTAAATCTGAAAAGCATTGGGTGGCCTTGACCTCTAAGGTATATTTCACATTTCTGCACACTTCTTTGCAAAGAAATGTGAGTTTGTTGATTTCTGCAGTAACTGAATGGGCTCTGCCAACCCCATGCAAGACACCAATTGCAGTCAAGAGTCCTTGAGACATCTTTCTGGTGTAGTTCATTCACCTAATTTGTGCTACTGAAGGGGATTATTTCCTACATTAGTAGGAAAAGGGGAACCAGAGCCAGGCACTGATCTTGTGACTACCCAGCCACACAAGGCTTTGTTTGGAGTGTAGGAGAAGCTGCTAACTAGGAGCTACTTGCTAAATGTTAGTTGACAACATGCTAGAAAGTCCAGTATGTGAAATGCAGGAAACTATATGGTCATACTGCATGATGTGTCTTCAAAGCTGTCCATGCTCTAAGAAGCGTAAGCAAAATGCTGCAACCATATGTATGCATTAGAAGTGTTTGTGACAATGATGCTTGCTCAGAGTGATTTGAGGTTGATTTCACTGAACCTATTGAGACTATGTTGGACCCTGTTGTGGGTTTTCATGATATTTAAGCGGTTCTTGCATTCAGGTGCAACAGAAGTTGGATCCAGTCATGGAATGTCTCCTGAATTGGCTAGCCATCAATAGTGACTGGAAGGTTTGTACATGAAATCACGAGCACACACCCTCCTGTGTGAAGTTCACCAGTGCATTCTCTATCTAATGTGCTAGCTGATGGAAGGGACCTTCATGATAGAAGGTCCATGTGCCTCTTTGGGAGTTGTTAGTTGGAGATACTAGAGCTCTGGATTGTTCATTCATTGTTTCTGGACTATATTTCTCTTTTTCACTTGTGGTCTTGATTTTAAATGTTCTGTACATTTGTTTGTCTCAGTGCATTCTGGGTTTGGGAACCTAATGGTTGTCTAATTATTGATTCTCTTTGCACCCTGTCCTGGTATTTATGCAATAGGAGATGAAAAGTGGACTGCCAAAGAAGATTGCTGATGAGATCGAGAAGTTTAAAGCTGAGAAACTCCAAAGAGGACGCATCAAGCCACACCTGGGCCCACCCCCACAGGAGATCATTTGCAAGATATGCAAGAAAGTGATGGATGATCCAGTCTTGATTGATTCAGGTTACTCCTACTGCCGGCAATGCATTTCAGGACGTAACATTTGTCCACAGCGCAATGTCCATTTTTACAATTTAGTTGACAACCTTGCTCTGAAAGGAGTTATAGCTTGGTCAGCTCCTATCTCGATCTCTGTCTTCTGTCTGTCCTCTGCCCTTTGGGCTTTTGATTGGCTAATTGAAAGTGTAGGTGCTTTGTCCATCAGACTGGAAATTTGTACTAAATTTGACATCTTTCTGCTTGAATAAGATACACAACAGAAACAGTAGCTTCCTCAACATATTACCTGACAAAAGTTTTCCAAATAGGTGGAGGAAAATGTCTGCTTCTACTAGCAATTCAGAGACTGGCTCAAGGAGGCTGCAAATTCCACGGGGTTTGGCAGTGCCGGACTTGGTGCCCAGCCTGGGTTCGGATAAGCCGCCTCTTGTTCTCCTCACTCTAAACCGATTATATAATATTGTAACAACTTCACTTCGGCCACATTGGCAACATGAAGTGCTAGAAGCAGAAGTTGTGCCAGAGCTTAGTCGACTGCTTCAATCAAATGATGAAACAATTCCCAAAACTGTGGTATGTTGTATGTCAATTGATCTGGCCTGGAAATGTGAATCATGGATCATGGACCATGGATTATCAAGTTCACGGGTTGACATCAAGTTGAGGCAGTGATTTGATTTGCATAGGGGATGCCGCTGATTCTTGGCTGGTGCTTGCAATCAACAGGTTATGGTGATGGAAGCTCTCACAGCTGAAAGCAAGGACGCTAACAAGAATGATTACTTTTTTGAGATCTGTACCCTAGTGCAAGAATCTCGGGAAAGACTTGTCCAGCTCATGGAAGAGGGTGGACTGGAAACTCGCCTGCTTGCTGCAAAGACAATAGCCAACATCCTGGTCATTAAAGAGGCAATGAACCTTAGCCCTTGCTCTCATTTGCTACAGTAATTCACACATGTGATTTATGAGGCATGTGTTGAGGTTTCATGTACTTTTTTGGGTATTCTCCTGAAACAGATCTTTGCATAAGATTCCCAAATGTGGTCCAGTTGAGTACCCTGATCAACATGCTGTGTAGAAAAACAACAAATTGTAAGTTATGTATCATCTCCTCAGTCTATTGATTGGTCTGGTGGTGCCCAACATGTTAATCAGTTCTCTCTTTTCATGCACAAAAGACTGAAGGTTATCCATTGTACAGATCCGGGATATTATTTTTGGAAATCAGAAGGGCATTGTGCATGCATTTTTCACCTTCTGGAACATAAGCTATTGGGATGCGTCTTATGTCCAAGATGTAAAGCAGACATGCATCAAAGGTTTAACACGGCTGGCCAGCTGTTCAACAGATGCAACTGGTGCTGAATCCACTGAGACAATTGCCAAGACATTGCTCTGTCTGGCAAAAGGTCTGCTTGCTGCCCCCTGTGATTTCTTCTTATGGCCTGAACCATTGGAGGACTGTTGAAAATTGAGATAGTCCATTCTAACTTGAATGAGGTGGTTCACCTTTTGGTTTGACAGATGCTCTAGTTTTAAGCAGGATCCTGCAGTTTCTTGGATCTCTGCAACCTATCTTTTTCATATGGTGCAACTGACTTTGGGATCTGTTATATAGTAGAAGGTGGATGGAGGAGAGGGAGCTATGGACTCTACTTTATTTAACCTGGAAAGAGTGTCTTATTTACTAGTGCTGTCCTTCTACAAGACCTGACTTGGTAATGAAGCCTTGATTGTGTACTGGTTTGTGTTTGCAGGTGACCCAAAATCACATTTAGTTGAGGATGCACTGGTTGCTCTAGAGCAACTATTGATATTAGGTGTTCATAATGAAATTATTTCCAAAACATTACAGCAGTGTCACAGGGACATGAAGTTTCTTGTGCGTGCACTTCCACAGCTTCCAAGGATTGATGGAAGGAAAGCTACCATTAACATTTTGTGGCAGCTGATGGCCCAGGAGCAGCAGAGATCCATGCATGAAGTTGAGCTGCTTGTGGAGAAAGATTTGGTTTCTGCCCTTTTTAAAGTTATTGGAGAGGTTCGACACAATGATAGGGAGGAGGAAGCAGAGCTGTTGAGCTGTTCCATCAAGTTGCTGGGAGTTTGTTTGTCACATCCAAGTAGCACAGCAGTCCTTCCAAGCACCAGCATCAAGATCCTTGTTGAAATTCTTCACCAAGAAGGACAGATTTCAGAAGCACTTTCACGAGACGTTCTTGCACTCTTGGAGATCCTTGTTCTTAGGAGTGATGAACATGAAACTGCTATATATGAGGCTGGTGGAGCTGCAACTCTACTGAAGTTGGCTGGATCTAAGGTTATTGCTTGTCGAGAGAAGATTGCTCAAAAACTCCAAGAGAATGGGGTTATGGGCACTGAAATTTCAGGAGCTGTTGGTGTACTGAAGGTAGACAAGCTATAACTTTATTGTAGTCCCTCATGCATGTGGTTACAATTAAGAATGTATGAGGCACAGTGATGTCAGTAGTAGAGACCCTAAGCTATCTCTCTAGAGCATGCAGTAGCAATAATTGTGTTGTTTAGTGATTGGAGCTGGCACAGTGCTTACCTTCCAAGTGTTGTGGATTTTCCTCTGTAGTTTTATAGATATGTTTAGTGACTCGAGCTCTTTCTGTGAACATCATATTCTTCCTAGATGAGCACAGTACTAGACATTTCTTTTGCTTAGCATTTTCCTTTCCCAGAAATGAAATCAGTCCAGGAGTGTTGTCTATCTGAGTCCCTTCATTTTTCTTGATGAATTTGACTGAAATGTTTGGAGGATTGTCAAGCAACTCAAAATGTGATATTTTGTCTCTTTTCAGGGATTGCTGTTGGACCCTGAGAGCACAAAGTGCCAACGTGATGCAGTAGTTGCACTTGAAGCCTTGGCTCCTGAAAACCCAGTCCTTGTGACAGATTCACTTCAGGTGGATGAAGTCCTTACCTTCATTGGTGCTCAATGGGACCCAGATTGCCGGAGGGCTGCTGTTGGCCTACTCAGTTTGGTGGCAAAAGATAATCCACAGATTGCTCTGAGGTCAGTAGAGTTGATAGCAGACCTACTGCAATGTCAGGATGCCACTGCAGCACGGAGAGCTGCTGATGTACTTTTAAACTTTGCTGGAGCCAACTCACAAGTCCGCTTGCAGATTGCAAAAGTGAATGTGCTTGATGCTCTCCTCAACCTGCAACCTAGTGACATGGAGTACAGAGAGAAGCTGATATCCACTTTGATATTGTTTTGTCAAAGTGGGGGGGACGAGGATTCCCAGGTTTATAAGACCACCCTCTCTATTAATTCTTCACATCTCAATGCTGAACACATTTACCAAACAGGCAATGGAGATGTTAGCATAGTAACCTGCAATACACTCAACAGAGATTGTACAGCTACTAAAAGTCCTGTTGAGAGGTTTTTAGAGCATTTCAAAGGTGCACCCACCAATTTGGTTGGAAAGTTGAGCTCAAGTTCTTGGTTTGCAAGTCAGCCTGGAAATCCATTCTGAATCACCTGACCTTTAGTCATAGTGTATGCTGAAGACTAGTTGCTTGTATCATTGTTATGCCAAAGACATGCCAAATTCCTGTGTCTCTGGACCAACATGTGCTGATCCTAGACTGGTCATTGGATGAGCCCTGAACTATCATTTTACCATCCTTCAGGATAGTGTCAATGTCTGGCTGTTTATGTATGCACACTGACCACTTAGTTCAAATTAGGTCACATCCTGAGGCAACTCCCTGTACTGTAACACATTAGGCTGGAGACAGTAGATTACCATATGATGATACCCAACAATAACAATTTACACAGTTCATCAGGGATGCTTATCACTGTTGATTTAATGCTTGTTGCAGAGCCCTATGCAGAAAGCTGTAATTGATGCCAGTGGCCACAAGATACTTCTGCAATGCCTTGAGGAGGAGACTCTGAAGCGTCTAGCAGCAAAAGGTCTAGCAGAGCTTCTGAAGACAAAGGAAAACCAGCCAGCATTGATGAAGGCAGGATTTGTCAACTTTGCACTGAATCAGATAGTTTTCTTTAAATTTTATGATGTCAATGTTGCACTGGCCTTGAGGACACTCAGTGAAAGCAGTGAAGGCTGTACATGTATGAAGAATGATCCTCACAGCTCACAAGCTTTGCTTCTACTCTTGGAACACTGCCCTGATCCTGAGGGTAAAAAGGCAGCCGCAAAGGTGATCGATAGGCTCTTCAGTGAGCTGGAAGACCGTACAGAAATCATCACAAATTGTGGATTGCTGATTAAGCTGGTTGGTGAGCAGTACAAGGAGGTCTTAGAGGCACTTGAAGTTGTGACTAGGGAGTCCAGTGGCAAACTTTGTGCATATAAAGAGAAAGTGCTTGATTACCTTGTTCCCCTTCTCCAGAGCAACAGTGACATCAGTATACAGGTCAGGAGCTGCTTCTTTCACAATAAAGCATCAGAATGGCACTTTTCACGTTCTTCAATTCAGGAAGCAGATAAGGACAAGCAGAAATACTTCACAAGAAAGAGATAAAGCCAGTCTAGTGGAACTGGAAAATAAAAGTTTCCAGAAGATTGTGGCTGCTTAGTTTGAGGGGTATTTTGTGCTGGCAGGGTGAGGGTACCCTTTGAATAGTACATAAATTTTGATGTGGATGGACAGGCTGTGGCCATGCTGTGCAGGATTCGGTGTTGCTCATCTTAGCAAATTTAAGTTGTGACATCATGACAGACAGTACCAACACAGAAAAGCACTCTGTCCGCTGGGCAATTGTGAACTCGGGCATTCCTGGCATCCTGTATGAGATGGCTAACACATTGTCATCAAAGGGTCTGCGAAATGTGATTGTCATCATACGGAACATTAGTCTTGCAGGTACCATATCTAGACAGAGTCATTCAGCAATAGTTTCTACATCCTGTTGGAGAGGATGTAGAGGTGAGAGGGATCATCCCATCAGTAGGTGGTTTCCCATTTGAGATGAATATGTGATACACAGATTCTGGAAGAACCTCTGAGAACCACAACCATAACCTTTGATTGTGGAATGATAATGTCTAGGGTCTGATGCCTGCAAAAAGCTTCTGGAAGATGATGGTGCTGCACATTTTCTGATCACAAAACTCTTGCGGGTACACCTACAACAGGAGATGGAGTTCACAGATGTTATCACTTATTCAGTGATTGCACTCGAGAAGTTTGCAGAAGATGATCACGGGAAAACTGTTATAGTCACGAATAATGGTGTTGATGTCTTAGTTGACATCTTACAAAGAATACCTGTGAAGCCTGAAAAAGCCAAGGTCTATGCCACCAAGATATTGGTAATCTCCTACTGAACTTGTACAATTGACAGAGCAGTTGATATCATCTTGTATCAGATTGTGGTTACAAGAAAGAATTTCAGTTATTTAGGTTTTCTTTTATCTAAACACTTCATGACGTTGTACAATGTGACCTAGGTGATGCTGGCAGATGATGAATCATTGCAAAAGGCAGTCTGCAAAGCCTTATTTGAAGCTAAACCCCTCACTGGTCTCATGGATATTTTGAAATCTGCCTACGAGGATGCCTCCAAAGGTCGAGCTGCAACACTGATAAAGTATTTAGTAATGCATGGCCCCCCCCACGCACTCACATCAATTGTGCAAGCAGGGTGCATTGAGGTCTTATATGAAAATCTGCCTGTAATCCTCTGAAACTCTTTTTCCATAAGTGCTCTCTAGAGGCATAAAATGGGAATGCTCTTATTCTTTTGGTAGTTTTTAACTTGCTGATTTGAAATGCTTTTTGTCTATCCCAGAATTCAATCTGACAGAGCTGCTCTCACCTCCAATTGTCATCCCTCTCATTTCACCTCTCTTGCAGCCAGCTCATTGTACCTAATCTTGTTCTCCCAAGATGACCTCTTACTACATTGCTGCTGGCAGGTGGCAAGAGATGCACTCGATTACATTTGCTTCAAAAGCAGGGAGGCTGACAACAGACGCAGAAAATTACAGAGGTCACAGAGTTCAGGGTTGAAGTTGTCTCGTCCAAGGTAGCAAGGCAATAATCTCATACTTTAGAAAAAAATTCATTAGCATGTCTAACCAAGACAAAAAAGAGGGTTTAAATTGATGAATGAGCCTATTTATGTCATTCCACACCTCCAAACAGTGTAACATATGAAATGTAGACATCCTTGGCATTTTGTCTGAAAATCCTGCTGCTTTAATTCTCTCATTTCAGTCTCTAGCTAGACTTTTCACATTTTCCTGTTCTGCTGTGACATTGGTTCTGTGGCCTGTGATGAAGTGTTGTTCTAAGTGAAAGGGTGAACTGAAACCAAGTGAAACTCATAAATGTCTTCTGTTTCTGGTTTTCAGTGGTTAAAACACACAGTTGGTGAGTCTGCTTGCATGTTCAGGCAAGCCAGTGCAAGAGGTGCTTATGGGTTGTCCCCATGAAGAGGCAACCAAAATGATTCAAGTCCACCAGAAAGCTCCAGTGTTGGCTGACCTCAGGTACTCAAATGGATATGTGGACAACCCCACAACAATGTTTTCAGAAGCAGTCGGTACTGTTCTTGCATCCTGCTCCTGCGTATTTATGTCTGGAAAACTCTCACTCCGTGAACAAGCTCAAAAAAGTCCATATATCTAGTGCAAAAAAGAATTTGGTAGTTAATTGATCATCACTTGCCTCAGCAGTACTTTTATATTCAAGGAGAAAGAGTCTAGGACTTACAATCTTTGGAATTATTCAATGCAATGGAATGCTCAATTGTGTTAATAGATTGGATAACTTCCAGGAGTAAATCCCCAAAATCAGTAGCACATGTATTTCATACAAAATGACCCTGTGAACATATCAATCCTCCCATTATATACGTTCCAATGTGTGCATTCCCATGTGTTCTTCTAGCTGCTTCCATAGGATGTGTTAGGGCTTGTCAAAAATACCAAGGGCTAAAAATTCAAAAGTTTGCCCCCATTCAATGGTTTTTATTAAATATTATACTACAGCTTTTTACTGGATTCAGAGCCCCAACATTACACATGTCACAAAAGAACATAACAATCTAGACATCACTAATACACTAATAAAATAGAAGATTGTAAATTAAAAAATGTTTCGTATGCCACAAATTGGTTAGCAATGGAGGTGCACTGGCTACCTTGGAAGAAATGAAGAATGTTTTTCAAGCATGGTAGCATGTTGAAGAATTGCAATGGCTTGCACATGTTGGAAAGCCATGGACACACTACATATAATAAGAAATAAACAAGGGAACTAAAGATGATCATTGATGACAAGCCACAATGGCTTGAACACAAGAAGTCAAAAAGGAGTCGAAACAAAAATGAAAACAACTATAAGTCCTTTCTTTATGGGATAACGAAGTCATTTTCTAATGCACATTCTACATATGACTATGTTTTTTCTTGAATGACAATTGCCATTGCATTTGTTGTCTTGAACAATGCATGCTGTACCATATTCTAGTGGGTCATATTAACAATGATAATGTCCATTGAAATCTAAAAGTAATTTTTAGTAATATTGACTTGTCACTAAGTGTGACAAGGAAAAGGTGGGAAACTTATCTTTGTACATGTGTTCCACTTTTTAAAACAATAGTTGCAATGGTATTTTGAAGAATATCATGGGTTGTAATGTGCTCATTTTCGTATGGGCACCAAAACAAGTGGATACTCAAATAAGCAATAGTATGAAGTTCTTATTGACAATGTGAAAAATGTGCAACTATATGATGTGGAAAAACCAAGGTTTGTATGTAATGTTGTAAAAAAGTGACTCAAGGACAAATAGAATGTAGGTGTGATAGGACATGTTAATAATCAAGCCTTCATGATTGCACTTGCGTGACATTTAAAAGAACATTTATTAAAAGTATGACAAACTTTTGTTCGTGTAAGTGGTTTGTTAAATAAACTTGTAAGTGAGGATACAATTGTACCACAAGATTTTTAGGGGGGGAGAGGACCTAAGAAAATAATCTAGGGTAATAAAACTAAGGTACTTTATAAAGCCAATTGGAAGGGAAAAATGACGATTTCAACATGTGTCATTACATTGAAAATAATAAGGTGATCATCTTGTTGGAAATAAATAACAAGTGTACAAATGATTAACACCCAACATCCCAAAAAAATAGGGGTAGCAAGTCAAATCTCTAAAAGAAAGCCAAACCTTTTTTGAAAACAAGTAAAATAACTTAATGATGAGCCAAATGACCCACCATAATGTTGAAAGATCTCAAGCCTAATAACTTATTTATTTTAACTATGCATTATGAATTTAACATCTCATGACTTAGTAATGAAAATTGTGCAAAATTTGGTCATTCATAATTCATACATTTCACGCATTAATATTGTGCATTGAAAATACATTTAACACAAGGATTTATAAAAAGATGTGAAATTTGTGTGATTCATTGATTCATTTATAGGGATGTATTTCATTTATTAAACACATTTATTCATGTGTCAAACATGTTTTCAATGCATGATATTCATATGTAAAATGTACGAACCTATGAATGAATGAACTTCACATGATTTTCATTATTAATTTGTTGCATGTTAAATTTGTTATGTGATATGTGCATCGAACTTACCATAATCCTATAAGATACTCAGAGATAAAATAATGATACATAGTAATAGTTTTTGTGTTAGGCATAACAAAATGAAAACATTACAAAAGTTGCATGTGGATCTATAATCATAATAGGGAAATTAACCATGGTGATGAAAATATTTTGAAATGCTTCTATGAGAAAAGATTTCACAAATGTCATAAAATTCATTGGCGCATTTAAAATATGGAAACATGTGTCAAATGTAAAAAAACCTACACAATTTTGTTAGTTAAATGGAAAATCTTAATGTTAGAAACTTTGTTTATAATCGTAAAAAAATGCATACCACATCCAAAACATGACCATCAATATGTGCATTTGGTAGGTGAAGGAAAAACACAAGAAGGGTGGGTTGTTTTAATAAGGCGAATAGTGCGAAAATGTGTTAAAGTGAACAATGTTTCGCCCAAAAGATCCCCTTGTCATGTACCATATTTAGATGAAATGCTTATGAAATATCTCTGTTAAGGATCCTGCAAGAAATATAATGAGGATATGCACCTACACCTCATTTGTAACCGTTACTAATTACGGGCTTGGATACCTATGTTAGAATAAATCAAGGTTTTTGCAATTAGTTTCTACAACTAGTTTGAAGTCCTAGATGACATTTGTAACTAGATTTCCCTTAGTTGC
>Ga0209208_10005687_pt1 | contig 17302 bp, 16 predicted proteins | sample S1TSphfallax_3_FD_187694 | JGI IMG/M metagenome (GOLD analysis project Ga0209208, IMG submission 187694) | Host-associated microbial communities from peat moss isolated from Minnesota, USA - S1T2_Fd - Sphagnum fallax MG (SPAdes) (version 2) | ecosystem: Host-associated > Plants > Peat moss >... | reverse complement strand
TCTTTTTGTGGCCCTTCCCTCTCTATAGAGGGATAGTTAGGGGGGCGGTTAAGTACATTACAGACTATACAATGGTACATACTACAAAAGGCTTGCAAAGAGGAGGTTGTCAGCGGTGGTAGTGGTCACTGTTATGATTAGACCACGAAGGTAAATACTGAGTTTCAGCATTTCATACCCAGATTTAATATGATTTATTATTGCACGTAGCAGCAGGAGCAGGAGTGGGGAGGAGTATACTGCCCTGACCTGACTACTGCTGCTGCTGCTGCTGTCATCAATCAACAACACCAACTCTTTTGAAAGCTCTTTTGCAATGTATTAAGTCTTCAAGTTTTTTCCATAATTACCCCCCAACACTTCCTCTCTTTGTCTCTCTTTCTCCCATTGTCTCTCTCTCACAATCCTCCTCCTCCTCCTCCTCCTGTTGTTGTTCTTATTGGGTTGTTGTTGTTGTTGTTGCTGCTGAAGTCTTTTGCAGGAAATTTAGATCTCCCCTGAATCCTACCACCCACCCCACCTGCCACCAACCAACAATTTGGGAACTTTCATAAAGGAATTGTTATTGTTGTTGTTGTTGTTTTTGTTGGTTTGTTTGTTTGTGGTGTTGGTGGTGGTGTTTTCTTTTTTCTTTTGCTGCTTGTTGCTGATTCTTGTGAAGGAAAAAAGCAAGAAAGGAAGATGAGAGTTCTATTCAACTGCAAGCTTTAGAAGAAAGAACTGGGCATTCCTTTTGTCTTGTGAGAGAACTAGGAGAAGAACAAGAACAAGAACAAGAGGAAGAAGAACAACAACAACAGGAAGAGGAAGAACTAGGCATTCTTTTTGTCCTGTGAGAGAATTGGGGAGAAGAAGAAGAAGAAAGGTGGCGTGGATTTTTGTGTTGTTGTGAAGAAGAACATTGGACGTGACGATGGTGATGTGATAATGATGATGATGATGTTGATGATGATGATGGCAATGTGGGGGTAGAACTTTTTTTGGGGTTTGTTTTCTGGAAGCTTTCCTTGACTGATCTGCATGTGAAACCATTGGTTAGTGAGCTTCCAAGCTGCTCAGCTCTGGCTCGGACTCAAGACCCATAGAGCTCTCGTTGGAAGTTCTTGCTGATCCTGAAGGATTCTCATCTGTGGGAAGTCGACAGAAGAAAGAATTCTGAGCAGCTGCAATTGTGTCCACCAACTCCCTCCATGATCCTTGCTCTTTCAATGCTTTTCCACAGATAGATGGACAGAGAAGTTGCTCATCTTCCAATGGAGCTACTGTGAGAAGTGGACAACAAAGACTTGAGAAAAAGCTTCTTCCCTATCTAGAAGAGAACACCACCCAAGACCTCACGTGCTCATATTGTGCGCTCTTGTGCTGGTGAAGATATCAACCTCAATGGCTTCTTCCGATCACATTGAAATGAAAGGTATAACTTCAATGGGTTGTTGTTTCTTCTCAGTGTTGTTTCTTTGTTTTTCCCCAAGAAAGAAACATGTCTCTCTTTTGCACTTCCCTGCTGAGGATCCACTTGTGGAGCTTGCCAACAACATCTCTGTTGCGAATCCCCATGACATCTTGTCTTTTGCATTTCCCTGAAGATGTTGTGGTGAGCTTGCCAACATCATCTCTGTTCTGTGAATCCCCACATGTCCATGTTCTTGTCTTTTGCATTTCCCTGAAGATGTTGTGGTGAGCTTGCCAACATCATCTCTGTTCTGTGAATCCCCACATGTTCCTGTGTTCTTTTGCTTATTCCCTTGTCAAGATTTTTCTCTTGTTGTTGTTGTTTAAGATGTTCAATTCCTTGAGATCTTCCCTGTTTTTTTCATGCAAGCAAGAATTCTGCAGAGTTTCATTTGACTCTTAATTCTTCCATGGAACAAATCAATCTCTGCTTATAGACTATGATTGAGTGTCTCTGTCCAAACCATAATTTCTGTGACAAAGCTGCACAAAACACAGCCTGCTCTGCTCACACGATCCAAGCTCATGGAGTTGTGTCTTGAATGGTTTTCTTGTAACAGGAATGAAAAAGGGAGACACAGAAGATTTGGATGCCACAGCTTTGGGTTATGATATTGGGTATAATTCTCATGGGCAAAAAGATAAAGACATCCAAGAGCCTGATGATCAGTCACCAATTGAAGAAGTTGCACTTACGGTGGCAACAACAGATGATACAACAATGCCTGTGTACACATTCCGCATGTGGACTTTAGGAATTATTTCATGTGTCCTGTTGGCATTTCTCAATCAATTCTTCTCGTACCGCATTGAGCCATTGCAGGTGACTGCACTCTCTGCTCAGATTGCAACCTTGCCATTAGGCCGCCTCATGGCTACATTTTTGCCCACTACTGTGTGGAAGGTTCCATTCACCAATTGGCGTGGGTCTCTCAACCCTGGGCCCTTCAACATGAAAGAACATGTTTTGATTACCATCTTTGCTAATGCGGGAGCTGGAGGTGCATATGCCATCAATATCGTCACCATTGTCAAAGTATTCTACAAGAGGCGGATGACCTTCTTTGTTGGCTTACTTATCACCATCACTACCCAAGTAAGGATTTCTAACCTCATGCGCTTAAATTCTTTTCAAGTGCTACAAACCCCGCTCACAAAGTCATCAAGGCCTTTGATGACCTAACCACCCATGCCACACCTTTGACTATTAGGGTAATCTATGCTATACTGCCCTGATAAGAAAAGTTGATCCCACTTACTACTGCCTTATAAGATGACAATCATGCCTGGGAGGAGGAAGAAAATCGGGTTTTATTTGTGCCCAATTGAGATCATCTACTGCTTTATTTAAGGATTGTTGATGGAACTCAAAGAGTGATGTATATATGTGTGTGTATTTTGGGGTGCCTAAGTATATCACCGACATTTGATATTGTGAGAGACTTTTTTGTGTTCGCAGATGATTGGATATGGATGGGCAGGAATTTTCCAAGGCTATCTGGTCAAGCCTGCACATATGTGGTGGCCTGCAAACCTTGTCCAAGTTTCTCTTTTCAGGTACCAATTGGTTATTACAAGCCCCAGACTGCAAATCTTAGCAACATCAACATGAATTCTAGGAAGAAAGGCAGGTCTGAAGGGGTGGGGAGGGGGAAGCTCAAATTCTCAGTGGGATTCATGTTATGCAACTAGGTTGCTTCATGAACTGTATGGTGTGTGTTGTGCGTTTGTGTGCAGAACTATGCATGACAAAGATGTACGGGTAAAAGGTGGCTTAACCCGCTTTCAATTTTTTCTCATAGCTCTCACATGCAGCTATTGCTATTATGTGATGCCTGGCTACCTGTTTAACATGTTGACATCTCTCTCCTGGGTTTGCTGGGCATGGCCAAATTCAGTGACAGCCCAACAGTTGGGCTCAGGTTTGTATGGCCTTGGTATAGGTGCCATTGCCTTGGACTGGTCAAGTGTTAGCTCCTTCCTGGGAAGTCCAATGGGGACACCTTTCTTTGCCGTTCTGAATGTATTTTTGGGTTTTGCACTTATCACATATGTGCTTACACCTGCTTTCTATTGGGGCAACGTCTACAATGCTAGAACATTCCCTATATTTTCAAGCGATTTTTTCACCTCAACTGGCCAAACATATAATGTCAGTGCAGTGATTACTGAGAATTTTCAGCTGGACGAACCGGCTTACAATGCATATGGCCGTTTGCACATTAGCACTTTTTTTGCAGTAACTTATGGAGTTGGGTTTGCTGCCCTTGCTGCAACCATCTCACATGTTGCACTCTTCCATGGCCGGTAATGTTGGAGACTTGTGCCCATTTTAGCTCTCACTATCATTCTGGGAAAATTTTCAAAGTTGTGGCTCCTAACTGGTGAGATCTCTACCTGATCACTACTGAACAAATGGTGGTACATCTTTCAATCTGTTGCAGGGAAATATGGCAACGCTATAAGAACACTTTAAGTGAGAAAGATGATGTGCACACTCGTCTCATGAGGGCATATAAGGAGGTGCCACAAGCTTACTTTGTTGGCCTGCTGATCAGTATGATAATCATCTCAATTCTGGGTTGTGAGATATTCATTGACCAACTTCAGCTGCGATGGTGGGGTGTATTACTTGCGTGTGGCATTGCCTTTTTCTTTACTCTTCCCCTTGGGGTCATTTGCGCCACAACAAATCAGGTTAGTCATTTTCACATTTATCTAAGTTCATTTTGGTTTTGCTCAATTTGTCACCGGGAGTCTTCAGCCCATCCCCGTGATAAATCAATCACTTGCTGATATTTCACCTTCCTTTTTGAAGTCCTTTATTCATGTAGAGTACTTTCTTCAATGCATCATGTGGCTCTTCAAGTATGGTCACATTCATAGAAATTGTGAACCCATTGTATGCAATTTTCTACTTTACCAGGGAAAACCTATATATTACTACTATACTTTGTAGAGCCCCAATTTGGGTGGTAATGCAGAAAAACCCACATTGTCTTACACCTTGCTTTGAGATCACTCCTTGATGCTGAATGTGTTTTTGATATCATTTTGGCTACAGCTTCCAGGCCTCAATATAATCACAGAGCTTATTATTGGGTATGTCTATCCAGGCAGACCTGTTGCCAATGTGTGTTTCAAGACATATGGTTACATAAGTATGACACAGGCTGTCTCCTTCCTAGCGGACTTCAAATTAGGTCATACTTTCATACTCTTGGTTTGTGTGGCTTTCATGAAGAATTGCATGTATCTCCCTCTCCCTAGTATGAAGTATCAAATTGTCTAGTACTCATGCTAATGCTACACAGCTTGCTGGTACTTAATGCAGGTCACTATATGAAAATCCCTCCTCGGTCCATGTTCCATGCTCAGGTACACACTTTGTTATTTCTCGCTTGAATTTCAAGTTCAGTTTGCAAAACCCAAGTAACTCATGGACACCAACCATGTGCATTTTTTGAGGCATAAAGTTCAATTTATGCAGCTTGATGTTGTGCAGAAGTACTGTTTTGAGAACAAAACCTTCATATTATATTTAACACATATGTGTCTTAAGCTGCAGATTTGCTGATGGTCATTGTTTTTGAGATTTTTGTTTTGCAGATACTTGGGACCGTCATAGCAGCAGTGGTGACTTTAACCACGGCATGGTGGCAAATCTTAACTATAGCATATATTTGCCAACCTGAACTGCTGCCTCCAAATAGCCCCTGGACATGTCCAGGGGACAGAGTCTTTTATGATGCTTCAGTGATCTGGGGTTTGATCGGACCCAAGCGCATGTTTGGTGCCCTTGGACTCTACAAAGCTATAAACTGGTTTTTCTTAATAGGATTGCTGGCACCTGTGCCTGTTTGGTTATTGACAAAAGTATTTCCAAAGCAAAAATGGCTCTTCTACATCAATATGCCAATCTTGATTGGGGCAACTGGAGGTATGCCACCCGCAACGTCAATAAATTACACAGCCTGGTTCCTGGTTGGCTTTATTTTCAATTATGTGCTTTTCAAGTACCGCAAAGCTTGGTGGCAGCGTTACAATTACGTGTTGTCAGCAGCTTTGGATGCGGGGCTTGCGTTTATGGGTGTTACTCTCTACTTTTGCCTCCAATATGAAAACAAGGCTATCAATTGGTGGGGTGTAAATCTCGACAATTGCCCATTAGCAACGTGTCCAACTGCCCCAGGGATTGCTGTTGATGGCTGTCCAGTCTTCTAAGCTTCACTTTCTTCTCCCCATAATCTGTTCTCCTCAGCTTGAATGGATGATGGGCACAGTTATTTTACTCCATTTTGTGAACAAAAGAGGCTAAAAAACTGCACAAAAGTTCACAACATTTTAAGTGAAAAATAACTCAGTTAACCTCAATTGGATTTGATTCCAAGTACATTTTCTTCACATACAGAATATTGATTGCTAGCAATGGTTTTCCACAATTCTCATAGTAATAAGTACTTGTGTGTGTAGAGGTGTGTGTTTCTCTCCCTCCCTCTCTCTCTTCCTTGCATGGTTAGGTTGCTTGCAAGGTCTAGCAATCTCAGAAGCAGAAGTTTGAGCATCCTAATCTGGTCTCAAGTAGATTTCATCAAAAAATTAGCAAGATCAAGCCACCCACTTTGGGAAGATTTCATTTCCTATTGAAATTCTCATTTGTATGTACATGTCAGGTGCCATTTAATTCTTATTTTTAAGACCCAAATATGGGAATTAGGAAGAAGAAATGTATAATAAAGGTGATGTTGCAATAATAACACTATGTGCAGTTTCTTTTTCCAATAGAGTTCACCTTTCATCCAAAAGTGTTTGAAGTAACAAAATCTTGTGGGTTTTCATTTGAATTGTTTCATTTTCTATCAAGTTCCTTGGAAATTCAATTATCATCTTCTTTTTGCCCCTTTTTCAATCATTTTGGATTAAAAGAAGTGTATTGACTTTAAGTTTTATTTTTTTGTGTCTTGGAAACAAACACACTTGTTCATATTTCAAGTTTCCATATTATTTTCTTACCATTTCTCCTTCCAAAAACTTCAATATTTCTAATGCACAAGCATGTTGCACATTCTATTTATTTACATTAGCAAAATTGATTATTTACTCAATTTTCTCATAAGAAGATTTGAAATCTAAATGAACAATATTCACAAACATAATGAAAGTAATAGGTTTTGGATGTAGATTATCCATATATATATCAGTTTCCATTTCATAATATTTTTAAATGGTTGGTATGAAAGAAAAAAAAAAAGGTTTTGTAAAACACATATAGGTAGTGCATTATAAATTTCTCCAAATTTTTCTTCAAGGTGGTTTCAAAGCAAGCACAAGCTTAATACTCAAAAGCAAGAGGATTATATCAAAAGATTGAATTTTAGTAATATTTGAAACAATTTGTGGCAACAATTTTTTTCTTTAGGCAATATTGTTTCACATCACATTGAAATATTTTTACAGGTTGCAAATGGGCCATTGTAAAATGAACAAGCAAATTTAAATAGTGTCATCACCAAGTGTAATGGGGGTTGAGCCACCTTCGCTTTAACAAGGGTGAAGATGCATCACCAATGAGATTGACAAAGAGGTTGTTACAAAATAACCATCCTTGTCAACATGTCACTCTTCTACCATTCAATCTCAACATCCATCACCACCTTGCAAGCTTCATCATCTTCATGTGTCACCACTTCCAATACCTTCAAACAAGAAAGTTCCATCACATTCAACATTCATTAGCATGCATTAATCATTTATCATTCTTCAATGTTGTTTGGGTTTGGGGTTTAGAAGGTGAAGAGAAAAAGTTCTTGAGTTTCAAATCTCATTCATGAAAAGGGTTTTGTGGTTGTTGTGTGCCACCATTCCAACAAATGAAAAGTGCCATGGAACAATGTTCATAGGCTTGGAGACAAGAGGGAAAAACAAGGTTTATGTCAAACTTTTAATTAGCATTGAGTAGAAATTTCATTTAAAAATAAGAAATCATATCCACACAACATGAACAATTTTTGCATTGTAATCTCACATGACATTTCATGTCTAATCCTCACTTTTTCGACTCCCTTTGAACTTGTGGTTTGTTTTTGTTTGCATTAGGTTCATTGCTTTCATTTCATGGATTAACACATAGGGTTTTTACAATTTTGAAGGCCCCCATCATGTTTTGGGTTCCATCATGGTGCGTTTTTTAATGTTGCATTTGAACTTTCAACTTTTAATGGTTTTGTTGAGCATTTGATTCAAGGCTTTTATTATGCATTATTTGCATTCAAGGTTCACAAGCAAGGTTTGATTACATTTTGTGGTTTCAAAGTGCCATGTCTCCATGTAACCTCCTACCAACTTCATTTGTATCACTATTTTCTTGAAAATGGCACAAGGACTAAAATCTTTGACTTAATTTTTGTTGACAATCTTCTTGATTCTCATCTACATGTAGTTGATAGTCCCTTTAAATCCCCCTTTATTGCTAATGATGGTCTTTTTTATTCCCTTCCTTTTGTTTCCCCAAGTTTTGATTCCCTTTCCACATGTTATATATGTGATTAACATGAGGAATGTTATTACCACATGGTCTAAGTTTTATAGTTATAAGACCCATATTGCTTCATCCCATCATAACACATTAAGCATTAATGAATAGACTATAGCTACATCTTGCAAACTTTTTGGGAAAAGATGAAAAACAAAATGGGAAATTCATACAGTCTTCCAAGATTCTTGCATAGCCAAGCTGTGGAGCAAAGCCTGTTACTAATGATGATGGCAAAATGTGCATGGTGAAATGCAAGGTTTGTTATAAAGTAGAGATAATTTGCTAGTACCTAAGCTAAATGGGCTATGAAAACATTCTAGCAAAAGGAAGGATATTAGAGCTAGACATGGGGTACCAACTAATGGTTTCTATTATTGCCCAAATAGTCAATACAAGAAAAATGAAAATATTTTTGGCACTATAAGGAAAGATTATGTGTATGAAATGTGTGTCAATAGGGGAAGGTTTAAAAGAAGCTTAAATATATCCAATTTTTTTTCACATTTTCCCACTTATTATAGCTAAGGAAACATACTAATGATTGACTTTGAATTGTTGCAAAGTTTGTTGAATTTCTTGAAGGTGCCAAATAATCCTTAGAAGAATTGGACTAATTCTAGCGGCTAGGGTATGGCAAAAGTGTTGCATTGGTTAGAAGTGTTGAAAGCCACCCAAATTGTTGTGCAATTAGCAAAGTTTATTCTATGTTGTATGAGGAGATAATTCCTATTCATAATCAAACTTGGATATATGTGGTGTAGAATTGGAAGTGCATACCAATGTTATTCAACTTGGAGAAGGTCACAAAAGGTTTTTGTTCCAACAACTTGATCAACATGTTGGTGTAGTCTCTTGCAATTTATGGGTGTTAACTATTTAAGCATGATATTGTTTCCAAACTTTTATGTTTTGGTGTAGATAATGTCACCCTATTTTAGGGCACAAAAATAGGAGTCATTATTCAATTGAGAATAAACATGCTCCTTATGTCATTGGTGCACATTACATCAATACATTGTACCAATCTTGCTATCCAAACTTTTTCAACCTTGTCCATAATTTAGAAAGTTGAAGTTTTGTTATAAACCATGATTAATTATTTTGTAGCTTCATTTAGAACACTACAAACTTGTAGAGTTTGTTCGAGCAAAAGAGTTGAAGATTCTTAAAAACATAAAAACATGATGGATTACCATGTTGTCTCCATCAAAATGGGTGTTTGATGAGTATAAAAGTTTGGGTTAGATGCAAGTTACAATGGTTCAATATTAATAAAAATTAAATTCCCTAAAAATCCATACAAGATTTTTTTAAATGATCCAAATGGACATGGTTGTTACTTTTTTAAATAATATTATTCTAATCTTTGAATAATATATGTTCAATCACCTACAAACCTTCCCGAATCTATGTGAAAATTTGTATTTAATGTAGCTTATGTTGTAACACTAGCCTTGGGCTCACGACCAAGGCAAGGGCTTGCAAGGTTGCGGGCCAAGAGGGAAGCCCAGGAGTCACACCTCATGCTCTTGGGGGTGTAGGAAAGTGTGAAGGAATGAACCCTCACACTCCCAAAGGAGCTTCCACTTTGGGAGTTAGAGTCCAAGTGGACTTCCAAATTTTCGAAAAGAGATTGCAAGGGTCAAAACGCAATGGATTGAGGAATTCCTTATATTATTGGAAAGCTCTTGGAACATAGATGTTTAGAATGGGCTCGCATGACCCATTTAAACACTTAACACATAAGTTATAGCCAAAAAAAAGGTCGGGAGTCAAATTGTCACAAAACTGAACCATCATAGCTTGTATCTAACCTTTGGTTTTACAAATGAATGAAGACACTTCTACCGTTTTTGCAATTAATAATAACTACGAATTGTTGCATGATGTGAATGTTTAAGGTTGTCTTTGAAAAATATCAAAGTTTGCTGAAGTGAAGAAAACCTTTATATGTGATTTGGTGATAATGATGAAGTTATGTCAAATTGATGTGCACATAATGCATGTTGATCCCCTCGAGATATATTTTGGTGATAAATTTTAAATCTTCAAATATGTTGTAAAATGTTGTTGTGATGTTTTGTTCTTTGTTTGGTGGATTGAAGCAAACCAAAATATTAAATTTGTTGCCTTCTAGTTCAATGGCATATTATATGTATTTCATAAATAAATCCTCCCATTGGCATTTTAGGCTTTGTGACAAAAGAAGATTGGTCTGCGATTATGCAATTAATGAAAGCTTATAGTTGACAAAAGTAACATCTATTTTAATCCATGAACTTAATAATCGCTTCCCTTTTAAAGAGCTTATGAATGCCACTGGAATTATATAACCCCACTCCAAATGTTAACTTACCTATTGTGTTTTTTTGGCCATTTAATTTGTCGTAACCCTAACCTTGGGCTCGCGACCAAGGTAAGGCTTGTAAGAGTGCGGGACAAGAGGGAAGCCCAGGAGGCACATCTTATACTCCTGGGAGTGCAAGAGAGTGTGAGAGAATGAACCCTTGCGCTCCCAAGTGAGCTCCCACTTTGGGAGTTGGAGTCCCGATGAAACTCTCGAATCTTCAAGGAGCGATTTTAGGGGTCAAAACCATTGGATTAAGAGTTCTTTATATCATTGGAAATTCATTGAAACGTAGATGTCTAAAATGGTCTCGCATGACCCATTTGAACACTTAAAAACACAAGTTATGGCCCAAAAGAAAGATTGTGAATCAAATTGACAATTTGACTTTTGACCACTAAAAGTCGAAAATCGACCCGATTTCCTTGTGTGAAGGTGGCGTGTGACATATAGTTGAAAAACTCTCAACAAGGGCTACAACTTTGCTTAAAACCTCATCTCAATCTAAGGTTTTCACATAAAACTATGGGGCCCCAAAGTTGCAAGAGTCTCAACTTTGGGAATTTCAAGATTCCCATTTGGGAGTCCCAAGACAAAATGTCATTTGGATGTGGGCCTCGTGGAGAGGCACATAGTATACTATAAGGGGGAAGGTGGTGGCTTCCCCTAAGTCCGGGTTGTGGTGAGTTTTATGAGTCTGCGTTTGTTCATGATTCATCCTAACACCAAAAGTGCTCCAACTATGCACTAACCAACTTGTGTAGGTCCGTGTGAGTGAGTGATTGCCTTTCATTCTTTCTAGTCCCATCTCGAAGCTCTAGCATTCCCCTCCACCCCCAAAGTGTTGTGAGCCAGGGAGGTGCCCCAACTCCATACTTTTTCGATGTTTTCATTTCAGACTCACATTTGAGTTTATTAAAGAGCTTGGGAGCGCATCATAATTGGTCATTTCTACTAGTTTTAGATCTCAAGTTCATACTAGTGTTGGGTGGGTATCAAAAATACCCCCACATATCCCTTACGTATCCCAATATGAACCTTTGAAAATATCACTTTTAGTGATACCCTAATTGAAACCTTGATCATCGATTTTCACTTGTGTGATAACCAAATGGTGAGAACTAGCTAATAAAATAAAAATGAAATGTTGAAACTTGGGTGAAGTAAAACCTTTTACCCAAGTTAGGTTCTCAATGTTTTGGTCAAAATTAAATTTAAGTTGAAATTAAGAAGGGGGTGCCATTTTCCAACAATTCCTTTCTTTTCCTTCAACCCTAAACCCTACCTATTTTTTATGAATAAAAAGGACATCAGCCCCTAAGTTCTTCCTCTTACATTATTTTGTTTAACATGTTGTAAGGTTTGTTGTTTGTTTTATGTGCTACAAGGTTGCAAATTACTTGATGTTTGTGGTTTTTTTTATTGTTCCTTTTCCTTCATTATTTAATATATTTTCTCTTCTCCTTCCCTTTTCTTTTCCTTTCCTTCCCCCCTTTTTTTTTCCTCGTTGATGTTTCTATTTTCTTTTGCCATTAGCATTGTGTTTCACCTGTTTCTTACACTAATTTTTTTCACTTCACCCTATTGTTTCATTGTTCACCTTATTACCTCACCCTATTGCTTTGTTTCACGCCTTACTGTTTTTCCTCTCCCTACTACTTCATTTTGTGACATGTTGTTTTACCTCACATGTTGTTTTGTGTCATGTCGCACCTTGTTATTTTTTCACCTTGCCTTGTTACTTTGTGTTGTGCCATGCCATGTTGCTTTGTTTTGTGACCTATTGTTTTGCCTTGCCCTGTTGTTTCATTTCGCCTTATTTTTTGTTCTAGGGCTTGCTACTTCCCTTCACACCCTTCTACTTCACCTTACCTTGCTACTTCACCTCACCTTGTTATTTGTTGCTTCGAAGTGTTGTTTCTTCTTTCACCTTATTGTTTTGCCCTATTGAATTACTTCACACCTTGCCTTATTGTTTACCCTATGTTAGTTAGTACCGCACCCCCCTTTTCTTGATTATAGGTGAAGGAGCTTGGAGCATCCTTAAACTTTTCAATTTGGTAAATCTTGCCCTTTTTTTAAAAAATGAATTTTTTCCTTCTTTTTTTTGTTTTAAAAATTTTCATCTTTGTTTTTTTCTCTTTAATTTTTTTTTAAAAAAATTGTTTTGTTTTTTTTTTGTGTGTGTTTGTAATATTTTGTTTTGTTTGTTTGCGTGTAGTGTTTTAATCTTTTGCAACATCAATCTCTAACAATAAATATCCCTTACATTTTTTGTTAATCATGATGAGAAAACATAGTGAAGTATTTTGAGTAATTTTTGAAACCCTAAACCCCATTTCTTAAACCCTTAAACCCCTTATTTGTAAATGTTTAGTTTTTTTTACTAATTTTCTAAATTTAAACCCCGTTTTTAAAACCCTTAACCCTATGTTTGTAAATGTTTTGCTTTAATTATAACTAGTTTTGTGATTTCCCAGCTACTCAGTTTGGAACAAATTTTTTTTTTCTCCACTAGCTTTGGATATATCCTCGAAAATTTGTCAATGGATAAATTTTTTATAGATGAAAATAGAATAAGTCCTAATGATGAAACAATTGAAGACATGCATGAATGATGTAATTCTGGGGAAAAAAAAGTTTGAAGAAAACCTAAATGTACAAATTGGAAATCCTAGTGTGTACATTTAGCAAAATGTCATTCTACAATAACTAGCTTTGATTTATGGATGTCCAAAGGAGCTTATGATAAAATTGCTTTAATTATTTATTTTTTAGAGAAGGATTGGTAGCCAAAGCATGTGACTATTGGCTTGTTTGAAGTTTGACAGATTTGTTAAATAAGTATTGGTTAAGGAAAATAATAATTGTTTATGTCAAAGATGAAAGATCTAATTTCAATGCCATGACTTCTGCATTGAAATCTATTACAAGTTGTGAATATTTGTGTTTGAAAGAAAGCTTCGATGAACTTGTTTTGGGCACACCTTTTCAAAGGCATGTCAATATGGCACAATAAAGGAATAGGTTTGTAAAGATCTGAAATATGTTTCCATTAAGTCTATTCAAACATATTTGCAAAACTGCATCACTTGGTCTAAGAAATTTGAGAAAGGAAGGCAAGAATGGAATAAGGCTTGTGTTGAGAATGGAATTTGGCCAAGGAAATTGAACATTCTGGTGAAAACTAGGTAGTCTTTTGTTTTTTAGTATTATTTTAATGGTTTTAGTTTTTTTTACTCTTTAATTGAATGACAATACTAATCATTTGTTATTTTGTTTCACAAGTTTGCTAGTGGGTAGGTGCACAAAATGGGTGGACCAATTTGCCATAGATCTAAAGTTTCTATTTATTCAAAATCCTAATTAGATTTTGGAAATTACAACTAATTTACATTGATTTCATCCATATTTTTTCCATGTCATTAATGTCTCATCTAGAATTTCTCTTTCTTTAAGCATGTAAGCAAAAATCATTAAACACCTCTTTTTCCAATATGATATGGATTTATAAAAATGCTCTTAATTAGCCCCTTTAAAAGTTCATGATAAATATAATCCTAGAATTCAAAAAATAATAATTTGACCCTTAGTTTCCTTATTATGATATTTCACTACTTTCAAATCCTTAACACACACCCCATCAATCAATGGACCGTAAATCATAGCCCACAAAAAAATAAAATAATAAGAGGAACAATCCACAAGTTTTGAATTCAAAAGTCCATGGCTTTTACGATTTTAGAAATTTGAAAGATGATTTTGTGCATCATGTAGATATTCAAGTTAAAATCTTTAAACCAAGTTCATTTTAATAAATTTCAAGATCTGTAGAGCAACATTTGAGCATTACAATGGCAACCATGCAAGGAAAATTTGGCTTAAATGACACCCAAATTGGTCCACCAATTTATACATGCACCTTAGTAAGATTATTATATTTCAAGAAGCATTGTAGTTTTGTTTTGCAATTGTGTTCTATTATAGGAGATAGACTCTTGTGAGGGTTACTAGTCAAGTGCCTCCACCTTTGACTTGGCAAATTTGTCAAATTATTGTGGATTTTTTTTTCTAATAATTTCTACCTATGTTTTTAACCAATTGCATGGTTGTTGGCTACTCAATGATGCATTGCATTCAACAATTTTGATGAGTTTAGAACTTAAGGAAGAAAATCTTGTTATTTCCTTTGAAAGTTTGATGGAAAAAGATTTAGTTATTGGTGATGAGTTGGTTTTGCACATTAGAAAGGGAGTTTGTGGTGTGTTGGATTCTTTCCTTTCATTCTGAATGAAATATGAAAACATAAAAACCAATAATATGATTTCTTTAATGTTAGACCCTAAGTTTAAAAACCTTCGAATAATATGTTAATTGTTGGATGGGAACAAGGTGTTAATCTTGTTGAGGAATATGATAGGAAGTATTTCTATCCTATGTCATGAACATTTGCATCCTTTGATGAGGTCAATTACAAATTTTGTCAAGATCAAAAAAAAAAATCACGATTATAGTTTGGATTTTTTGAGCAAATTACAAGTATAGGCAAACTAGTAGATCTTGTCAAGAAATAGTTGTTGGTTTTTAAATGGTACCAATTGGATGTTAAAACATCAATGTCCTCTTCAATGGTGGGAATAACATCAATCAATCTTTCCTGTTATTAGTTTTCTAATTCGACAAATTTTTGGCATTATTGGATCACAGATTAAAATAGAAAGGATTTTCTCATTGGCTGGAATATTTATTAATCTTAGGAAATGTCATTTACAAACTAAATTTTAAAACAAATTGATAATTGTCACCAAAAACTAGCCTAATGACATTGGAATAGGATGTAAATTTCCATCTAATTTAATAGAATTCCTTCAGAGGGATATAGATTTTAAAAAAGAATTAAATGAATTTGAAAGTGATTTTGAAAGGGATGAAGTTGTTGAAGTATTAAAATGGAATAAAAATATTGTTGGTTATGTTTTTACTTGTAACATCATTTGCGATTATTTTTTTAAGAATAAGAATAAATTTAAATAAGTTTAAATAATAATAATAATCAGTTGGTGAGAACTGCCAAATGATGACTAGTTGTTTTCAAATTTACAAGAACCAACATTGTGAAAATTGATTAATTTTTTTTTGGTAAAAATATTAATAGCCTAACCTAGGGTATAATCTTTTTTAAAATATTAAAAAATGAAAAATGGAAGTTTTTGTAATCTCATTGTGAAAACTAGATCTAACATGTATCAAAAAATCCAATACCCACCCAACCCTAGTTTATACACTACAAGAAACTTTATCCATGTTGACCATATGTTTATGATTAATGTGCAACTCATGTTGAAATCAATTCATTTTATGACTACACTTGTAACAGTCCTACATGTCACCATAGTTGCAAAGGCTTGTGCAACTATGTTATGAAAAATCCAAATTTTAATTGTACATGGGTGAAAATGCAACAAAAGGACCTAGGGGCACCAAGGTAAAAGTTCTTTTCCAAGGACTACACATGACATGTGTCATTTTTGTGTTGGTTTATAACTTTAAATTTTGTATTTTGGATACTTAATTTAAAATGTTGGTTAATATATAAATAAATTTTGAATAAATTTTGATTTTATATCATATATATATTATGCATTCATGCTTTTTGTTACATAAATATGAAAAACTTTTGTTGAACCCACATTTTTAAAATTCATCATTTTCAAAGTCAAAAACACTTTTGAACCAAATGTGCTAAAATGAGTTACAAAAATATATTTCAACAATATTTCAATTCCTTTTGCCCTTCTAATCATCAATATTAAAATCCTTTTCAATTTTCAAAATGAATGGTGCACATTTCATAGAAAAAGACGTTTGAAAAAAACAATGACTATCTACTCTCCTAGTTTGAATGCTTTGAACATGCAAAAACATTTTTGATTTGCATCAAGCTTTGAACATGTAAATTTTGCAATTAATGGAAAATGTTCCAATTTTTTTTAACAATCTAGAATATTATGTTTCCTTTGTGATCTTTCAAACATATAATAACATTGCAATTTTAAGGGGTGTCCATTCACTTGGGTGGTTCTTTTGATTATGTTTTTACTCACATGTGATTATAATTTGTGACTACCAAAAGTTTAGATGAAAATACTAATGAAAAATGAACATATGTCATCCATCATTAGTGCCATCCATTGATGTTTGACAACCAAGTTGTTTTTGTAAATATTATACTTATATACATAGATAATAATTAGATGATACATGGCATCTCTATTATTGCAATTGCTTATCAAACTGTACAAACATTTATCATTTAATAAGTAGGCTTAATAGGGTAAGTTAAGTAGGTTAATATAGGCATTATTAAAGGGTATAAATCTTTAAACTAGATAGTACCATAGGCATCTTAGTAACTAATAATTATTAATGGTAGACTTATTGTTCCTTACCAAAGAGGTGAAGCTAGCATGATTAAGTAGTTCATATTAATGAGTGGTTGGGGGTAAATTACCCAATCATCTATGAGATTTTTAGGAAGGGATTAGGACAAGGGCCCTATTTTCATGAATGTGGGCCTTGTGTGGTTTTGTGGAGAGAACTATTAGAGAGGATTTGGAGTAGAGCTATGGCATTTGATACCTAAGGAGTAGCGGGACTTGGAATGGAAGATTCTCTTAGAGAGGTGTGCATGTGTTGTAACATTAGGGAAGAAAAAGTAGTGAAAGAATGTACTTGTGTTTTGTGTGTGATCTTTAATGGAAAAATGGTTGAGGAACTTCTACTTGTTTTTGTGTGCATTTATCCTATTAGGAGGTGTAGAAAATAATGTCATCTAAGAATATGCACTACTACATATTGTGCCTTTTTGCGAAGGGCCAAACAAAAAACCTAAAGGGTTTGCGAAGCAAAAACAAAAAACCTGAAGGGTTTGCGAAGCAAAAATAATCTGCCATATTTGCGATGTGACA
>Ga0209208_10005686_pt1 | contig 17306 bp, 7 predicted proteins | sample S1TSphfallax_3_FD_187694 | JGI IMG/M metagenome (GOLD analysis project Ga0209208, IMG submission 187694) | Host-associated microbial communities from peat moss isolated from Minnesota, USA - S1T2_Fd - Sphagnum fallax MG (SPAdes) (version 2) | ecosystem: Host-associated > Plants > Peat moss >... | reverse complement strand
TTTTGTAGTTGTTTGAATTTCAAATGGCATTTTTCATATGCAAGTAGTGCATTTTGGGATTGGGTCTTCAACTACTTTAGCTTTGAGTGTTAACTACCAAAATATGCAATATTCACATACATGTTTTAAAATACGTTATGGATTTTGGATTGAACTTGCAATATTGACATGTTGGGTGGAAAAATAAGGGTTGGTTTCTTTTTATCAAACTTGAAATAGTCAAATTTCAATCACAAAGTATACATTGGTTGATGCAGTCTATTGCATTTGAAATGAAATTTTTTTCATTTGCAAGTTTGCCATTCTGGGATTAGGTTTTCAACTATTCTAACTTTGAACAATAATTGTCAAAATATACAATATTCACATCTTATCATTGAGGACATCATGATATTAAGAGAGGTTGATGCCTACTTATGCAAATCCATCCCCCCCCTTCCCTTCCATGAATGTGCATATGGAATTTCTCCCCAAAATCCAATTTAAATTTCACTTTAATTGGTGTAAAAAAGGTGCAAAATGTTAAATGTTTATTGTCTCCCTAGTTTTAAATCTATTATCTATTGTTTAATTAAATTTCGTACCTATTGTTTAATTAAAATAAATACATCATGCATTAAATTGTTCAAAGTGGAGGTGGAAATTTGGAATTGTCCACAACTGCAATACCCACATTTGGGGCTAGCAATTTATTGTCATTGAGGCTTGAATAGGACTAAAAAACTAGTGGCATGTTATTTGCAATAGTTGAATTCTATGTTATAATTTCATCAATTAACAATGACAATGTGCAAATGCTAAGTAGGTATGAAGATGGGTGGATAAGTAGGTAAGTGGGGTGAATAGGTCGATAATTAAGTTGGTAAGTAAGATCGGTAGATAACTAATAGGTAAATAGGTAGATAAGATGAGTGGGTAGGTAGATAAATAGGTGCGGTGGGTAGATAGGTAGGTAGGTAGGTAAGATGGGTGAATAAATAAGTAGGTATAGTGAGTAGGTAACTAAGTAGGGAGGGTTGGTTGCTAGTTGGTAGGTAAGGCCACGCGGAGGGTAATATGTTGTTGAAGTCAAAGTTGGCAAAAAATAAATAAATAAAAGGTGAGCACAAAAAAGACTGACAATGAAACCATGGTGATTAACAAAGGTTCAAGACCTAGATGAAAAATCTCACCCCATCTAATCAATGAAGAGAACCACCAATTGGTGTGTTGGTTCATTATGGCCCTTGACAAGTAAGGATGCACCAAGTTGGGATTGACATCATTTTTTAATACCAACTTCAAGTTGGTCATGGTTTAACATCTTTTTCTTATGTATTTAGGCTTTTTGAATTTTTTGATACTAGACTTATATGAATAGTTGAATTTTATGGTCATTTCCAAACTAGTGCTAGTTAAACCTTTAAAATTAATATTATAATAGAGTAGCATCTCAAAACAATCTAGTAGCATAAAACTTAATCATACATGTTTAGAATTAGCATGTTTCTACGAAACCAAAATGAAGAATAGTGGGGAAAAATTGTACCATAACATAGAAATAATGTCAAGAATTTTAACATTCGATGAGGAAGGATGGAAAGTAAAAACCCTAATCTTTGTTGGATAATAAGTGAATGGTGACAAGTTGGGTAAAAACATTCTAAGGTGACCAAAAAGGGCACATGTAGAGTCCTTAATAATACATTTTTGCAATGTATTTTGATTGTGGCCAAAATGTAAGATCATCTTATAATCACTTTATCCTAAAAGTAATTACATGGGCACCTCTTAAACATCCTAAAATTTGAGGTTTGTGAAAAATATATAAAAATTCCACAAAAATCATGTCCAAAAGGATGCATAAAGTTATTTCATTATTTTTTTTTAATAAAGTCCATATACTTCCATGTCATCTTGAAAATGGTTTGAAAACCCTTATTTTGAATGACATTTTTGAAGTGCAAAGACTAATAAATGACTCCATCAATGTGAAATTTGGAAATTGTAAGTCTATATGCACACCCTTTGTGTATTGTTACATTTTAGGGGGCCAAATTTTTAAAACCCTCATGTGAAATGTTTATATTGTTTTGATTTGTTTCTTTTTTCTTTCACAAGTAAATGTAGTTATAATCATTAAATTGAGTCCCTTTTAAATAATTATTATAACAAATACATGCATCACTCATTTGAACCCATAAAGGTGCAAAAAAATTGACTTTTTACATGATTTTGTGAACACTTTAGTTTGCAACTACCTAGTTAGAGGACAATTTGATATCAAAAGGAGTTGTGGACGCCAAAAGTAAATTTGATGTTGTTTCTTTTTGTGTTTGGTTGTTTTTTGTTTGTTGCAGGTTATGTGTGCTTGATTTTTGTGATTCAATGTAGCAACGTTGATGAGCTAGGTTGGGTGATGGAATGGTTTCCAAGCTTCTATGGTAATTGTTCCTAGATATGGTTAGTGTTAATCAAGATGCTAGGAGATGGTTGGTGGGTGAGATCTTGATGGTGTGGATGACGGAAGTGTTTGAAGTCTCTATAAGTTCCAAGGTCTTCAATGGATAGGAAAAACAAACACAAGGAAGCTAAATGTTATTTGTGTTCTAGTGGTTTTTAGTGTGTTTTCTTAAGATCTTGAGATAGTTGTGTGAACAATTGGGGAAAAACGCCCCACTATTGGTCTTCAAATTTCTTCCCCAAAGCAAGCATTTTGCTATACCATGTGCTTTAGGGAAAAAATAGAAGATGTAGTATTATGTTATAGGGACTAATCCAAGGGAAATGATGAATGTGTCTAAAGATCTTAAAAATGGTCAATGTGGTGTGTTCGATATGTTGTGTGCATCCGAAAAACTAGAAGGGATTGTCTAACGAGTTGTGTATGTGTGTAAAAGAGGTACATGTATTGTTATAGGTGCTTTGGGGAATGGGGTTTTGAGAGCATTATCGGGTTTTATGGAGAAAAACTATTGAATTGTTTTGTGTTTCATTGTTCTTTGTCCAACTTCCAAAGGGAGAAATTTGGGAAAGTGAAATAAGATGGAGTTGGGGTTTTGTTATTGAACAATCACATTCATGACCAGTTGGCTCTAAGAAGATCAAGAATGATTTCATCCCTTGAGGTCTAGAGTCTTATGTTGTAATGTTAGGGTCTATAAGGTGGAAGGCTTAGTTATTCAAGAATGTTATGGACTTATTGCCCATCTTGGACAGTTATGTTGTCAATCTGCTGGAACACATTGTTTCTATAAAAGATTATATAACTAGAATAGCCCACCCTTTTGGGCGATAGTACACTTGAATGGGGAAAAAGAAAGTCTAGTTGGCATTCATAATCTTACATTACTCTCCATCCCACAACTCTCATTACAAAATTGTGGTGCAATGAAACCTTTATTGATATTAGTATTGTGTCGTGACGTGTAGTGTCGTGACATATAATGTCATAAGGGTGTGAATCCGCAAGAAACTCTATTAAACAAACAGACTAAAACCAATTAAAGATAGAAACTAATCAACTAAAAAGATATGCATGCACACACATATATATACAATGCACAAGGGAGGCTGAGATGAAATTCTCATGTATATTGAATTGAATTGCAAAGAAGGAATGAACATGTATGTAGATGGTGGCTGTGTAGTAACCAACGTGAGCATCTAGAAAATCCAAGTAGACTATGGAGGCAACTTTCATACAAGGAATTCTAGAAAAACTAAAGGAGAAAGGAAGGGCTTGGCCCTTTTATACAACCATCAAAAAGCTAAAACCCTAAACACCTAATAGTGTACAGTCACTTAAGAACATACATTAACCCTACAATCGTACATTAACCCTAAAAGATATGACTGGCATGCCCGTAACCAGCCATCATGTGTGAGGCCATGCATACGGGCATGACAATTGATATGAATGTTACACTGGTTTCAACCTCCAATGGAGAAGTTATTTAATATTGAACAAAACTTTCACTAAAAATTCATTCAAATCAAAACAAAAATTTATAAGGGATTTGGCCACACTCTTGCTTGGTATTGGTGTTGGAAAGCCCTTGATGAGTAGGATTTAATGAAGGTGGTTTGAAATTTCCAGTAGTTTTTGTCATTGGAGATTCAATTAAATTACAAAAAATGGTTTTGGAAGGAAAAATTATTTGGGTAACCAATGGACACTTGGGTCACTAATACATGCTACACTTATTATATATACGATGGACAGATCATGGATGTGATAATCAAAGTGGGTAGCACTGTAATTTCCTAACTGAACTTGATTGATATTCCTGCCTTGACACAGGTACTAATTTCCCCTCTTGCAGGGTCTATAAACTAATAAGCTATTCTATTTTTACAGGATTTAGAACAGATTTACCTGGTTTTACAGCTCTTATTCTTAATCACATTTCTGTAGTAGTATATACTATTGACGGATCATGGCTGTGCTAATCACAGTGGGTACCCAGTCTCATTGTTTGTAGTTGTGTATGGATCTCCAGAGAAGGTGTTATGGTGTTGCAAAAAATCTGCCATGTTTTTGGTGCCATAACAGCCTGGTGCTGGTGCAGGAAAGACTTTCACTCAGCCAACCACTCATCCTCGTACTTTGATGTTCATGCATCTTCCTTCATCTGTATCTCCAAATAATCCAAATAAGCCTCAAAGAACATCGTTCCATCTTCCTGCATCCAGGTTTCTTCCAGCTCATCAGATACCTGTATCTCCATCTCAGTTTCTTCCAGCTCATCAGATACCTGTATCTCCATCTCAGTTTCTTCCAGCTCATCAGGTACCTGTATCTCCATCTCGGTTTCTTCCAGCTCATCAGGTACCTGTATCTCCATCTCAGTTTCTTCCAGCTCATCAGGTACCTGTATCTCCATCTCGGTTTCTTCCAGCTCATCAGGTACCTGTATCTCCTCTGTTGACCATGCTGTAACTGACAAATTGAGGGTAATCTGTTCACCTTCATTTGTTCCTTGACTGTTTGCCATGCATGAATCCGCAGGAGCAGGCTCAGTGATGACAGGATATGACTCTGGGGTGTAGTCAGATGACAATCCTGGCAGCTCAAACTCCAAAAAGCTTGCTTCAAAATTTGCATCCCCTCCTTGGCTTGTTGAAATATTCCCAGTGATGACTGGAGTGTGGTCTGATGACAATCCTGGCAACTCAGACTCCAAAAAGTTTGCTTCCAAATTTGCATCCCCTCCTTGGCTTGTTGAAATATTCCCAGTGATTACTGGAGTGTGGTCTGATGACAATCCTGGCAACTCAGACTCCAAAAAGTTTGCTTCCAAATTTGCATCCCCTCTTTGACTTGTTGAAATATTCTCATCATCAGTCCCATGATGTGCTGCATCAAGTCTTCTGAACAATTCTCTCATCTGCCCCAAGTTCTGCTGGAATTTCTTGTAGTTTTCACACAGCTGGCACAGAATATCCATGAAACTGCTGGTACAATGTGACGACATGCAAAAGGAACAAACAAGTGAACATGAGTTGCAGTGTCCAGCTTCAGTTGGTCCAATGACACAAAAACATCCATGAAAGGACAACACATTAATGCTTGTCGACAAGCCATCTAGAATTTGTGCAATCTTGTCAAGCTCCATGGTTGCCCACTTCTTGACTTGCACTTTCAGTGTCCAGCTCAGGTGAAGACAGGCTGAGCTGTAAGAGGTCCCAGGCTAACATGGAGTGGAATATCCCATGACTGAGAAAGGATTTCAATGCACATTTCTTGCAACAAGGCTATGAATCCTAGCAGACAGATACTTCACATCCAAGCACATCTTCTATTCGTTAGAGAAAAACCTAAATCAATACAACAAGTAAGAGTGCAGCTGTAACCTGTGATAGGCAACCACAAGTAATAGAGGATTGCCTCCAGCAGGCATGACAGTGACCACTGCCATCACTCTCCACTGATTTTGTCATGTCCCAGCAAGGGGTGTAGATATATAGGTATTAAATCTGTTCAAAATACCAGGCTAACAAAGGTAGAAAAATCTGCATATCAAGTCTATTGCGAAGTTTGGAAGTGTTAAGAAAAACTCAGCAATCAAGAGGCCTACCTAACAAAAATTGAAGCTGTACAAGAGTGCTCTGGACAGCAGTCTAGTACACAACCTTCATAGTTTGGTGAAGTAATGGTCTTCAACTTGGGCAAGAATTAGAGCAGAGCATAGAAGCTTCTTAAGGTGCATTATTTAAGAGCTCAGGAAATAAAATTGAAAATCCAGCCAGTCTTATCTATCCATTTGCTTGCCAATCACAGAGTGTAACAGACAGACAGACCCATCTTAAGGTAAAACTCTGGACTGCCACAGATTGAACATTTTCAATCAGGTTTTCACAAAAAATGGAAGCACAATAACTCTCATGAGTATCAGAAATCTCCATACTCAATATTAAGGACACCAGAACCAGACCAAAAACATTCCCTTTTCAGGTCAAGAAAAAACTCCCATATAAGGACTGAAGAAGCAGGAAAAGGAAAAACATAGAAGGGAAGAAGTAGAACAAAAAGAACATGCCTGATAGTAACTTATCTATTACTAACTTACTGACTTCACAAGCTCCCTACAGGGGGTATAGGCCAGTGTAAGCACTAGCCTGTGTACTGAGTTTCTGTCACAAGTTTGGAAGCAACATGGAGACTCGACCATGCTACCTGCTAGCACCCTACACCCACACAAGGCAAAACACAGAGAAAACAGATGGAAAAAGAAGAAAACAGCAGGCAATTTAGGAATAAAGAACAGAACATAACAGATAAAAGGGAGAAGAAGATGAAGACAAAGTGGGCATAAAAAAAACTCTAAAATGAAGTCATTTGGAAAACTCTGAAAGAAAGTTTGCCCAAATTCCAAAAAGAAAGTTCTCCTTATCAAGCAAACAACTAGAGCTCTTTAGGATAATCTTCAAAAGGTGGTCTTTATTCTTCATAAGGACAAAAAGACTGATCATCTGAAAATGAAGCAAACTTTAAGCTTAACAGAAGCAATGGACATATAATCTTGACTAGGCTCAGTCTCTACTGCAAAGTGTCCACAACAATTATACAATAATCTGAGTCTTGAGCTTCTATAGCATTTCCAGAAGCCACCAGAAAACTCATCAATAGATTGCTAGCACTCAAGAAGCATAGCTGATTGAAAAGTCATTAGTATCCTCATACAAGCTGCAACAAGCTTCTGACAATGATGTTCATTTTGTTTTTAGCTTGTTCCTGTACAAGCAAGCATCCAAGCCTAAGGCAAGGAGAGGCCTAAATAGAGTACCCTCTATTTAATGTGCAGGGGCTTCCTGCACCCTGGACATGTCCTTCAAGCATACCACTGGTGACTACTTGAACACAGCACATCTGCTTTAGCCACTGGAAATCATATCCAGTTGTTTCAACACATATCCAGAGAAAACTCTAAATAATGCTACGAAGGCCCCCCATTTTGTCAGTTCCAGTCATGCGAGAACAAAGACCCCAAGAAATGAGAACAGTCAGAGTGTTGTGAGTGACACTCACAAAGTTTCAAACCATTACCTTCATCATGAATGGCAACAACTAACTGCTATTACTCCCCACTGACTTGATCAGCTCTCAACAGAGGTTGTAGTCATGTGTGTAATTAGTCTGCTCAAAGCTTCAGAAAAAAAATTATAAAAAAATCTGAGTACTTTCCAGAAGCAAGATATCATATCACTAGCACTCCAGAGGCATAGATAAAGAGAAAAGTCAATAGTATCCTCATTCAAGCTCCAACAAGCTTGTGACAGTAAGCTTCATTCCAATTTAGCTTGCTCTTGTACAAGCAAGCATCCAAGCCTAAGCATAGAGAGGCCTACATTGAGTTAGTGGTTGGGGCTTCTTGCACCCTGAACATATCCTTCAAGCACCCCAATGGTGCAAGACAGTCTTCAAGCTTCATACTACAGTTCCTCTATAGGTCAGTGCATGTAAGAAATGCCAGCCAAAGCCGAGCATTTGATAGGAGCCTCTTCCCAAGGGAAGAATCTGTACAGGCCTTAATCCTACATGTGTCCCCCTCAGTATGCTCTTGCTTAACAACCTTCAGATGATAACTTGCACAGGTATGACAGACCTAGATTAAAGAACTCTTTCACCCAACGGCCTTCAGACAACCACTGACCATGAAAAAAGTGGCAATTAACAGGAATGTATATACACAATATATTAACAGGGAACCTTAGAGTTGATTCTAGCTCAGGACTTGACCTAATTAGCACATAAGCCATCTTTCACCAAAGTTGCCTTTTCGTTAAGATTTGTGACTCCTAAACAGAAAGATTCATGGTATCATTTTTACACTTATTTTAATCAGCCCAGTTCATTCATGTTCATGGCAATGAAACATGCACATACATCAAAAGAACTAAACAGAGGGGGTAATCAATCAACCTGGAATATCCATATGTGTTAGGAATTCAATATTTTGGGGAGGCAAGAAGCAATGAGAAGGATAACTTACCTTGCAAAAAACGTTGCACTCTCATCCGGGGTGGCCATCAGGCATGGTGAAATAGACGATGAGCAGGTTTAACAGCAACCTTTGCAATCTTTGAAGCCCTCTTCCCAGCCTTGAGCAGACCTCAGTTGATCTGCGATCAACACAAAAATTTCTCAGACAGAGCTCATAAAGTTGCAAAATTCCACATACACAAGCAGTTCACTCCAACTTGCAACTGTAGAACTGATGGGAGAGTAAGTTTCTGATAGGAAGTACTCGTCCATCTACTGAATCTTCTTCTTCTTCTTCTTCTCCTACTTCTTAGTAATGACTCTTAGTACTGCTGCTTGACAAGAAGACATTTCTCCCTTTCCAATTTCGAGATTATAAGTTCACAACCAGCAATCCTCTAACACAAATGTGCTGCTTTGCTCTCACCTTTCAATTCCTGCGATCGCAATGAATAGAAAGGAGGCCCATCAGCCTCCTCCTCCACGCGCACCGTTCTATATTACTCTGCTTCTGTGTCTTCTTCCTCCCCTTCGGAACGTCTTCTTCTCCTTCCCTTCACATCTTTTTATTTTGTAAGCATCGACCGCGCCCGCCTCGTCGTCGTCTTCTTCGTCTACGCCTCGGCACCTCGCCTCTACTTGTTTTTATTTTTATTCAGGTTCCTTTCTTTATGACTTCAACGGGCAGGATCTTCTATCTGTCTCCGAATTCGACGGTTCACCTCCCCTCCTCTTCTTCTTCGTCCTTGTCCCTGCTCGTTTTTCCTTTTTACTCAGGCTCCTTTCTTTACAATTTCAACGGGCAGGATCTTCATCTCTTCCCAAATCCGACAGTTCTCATCCCCTCCTCCTCCTCCTCCTCTTCTTCTTCTTCTTCTTTGTCGTCGTCCGTAGTCAATACTTCTCACTTAGAGGGCACGCTCAATGTCTGTTTTTCCCACCGCAAAGGACGACAAGTTTTATTTTTGAAGAGGAGCTTTTGAGTTCGGATTGCGCAGTTTCCTGTAGTGTCCCCGCTATCTTCATCTTTCAAGATAAAGATATCTTTGAAGTCAAAGTTCAACAATATTAATAAACGTAAAATTGCACCACCACTTGGACCAATCTGAACCATTGAATGATTAAATTTAGAATCGGACAGTTAGATTGGAGAGATCGCAATCTAGGCGCTAAAAAATTGAATTTAAATAATAATTTTCATCCTGAAAGTTGTTTTACCAAATAAATCCTGATCATCCAATTTCGTAACTTCAAGAGTACGTTTTTGGGAATTCATTCGACCATCGATTTTGGTCCATCGCAGCAACCGTCCATCCGACCTAGGTTGTCGTTTCATCCTGTCACACGGCTAAATTTGGGCAGTACATACATGTCAGGGTTTGATTTTTTTTAATGAATATATATTTTTTTGATAATTTTTTGTGGTTTCGAAAGTTTGGCAATATTTTCCAAATGTTTAGCCAAAAAAATTCGAATTTACACTCGAAAAGGGGGTGGAAAAAAATCCAATTATTTTTGGTAGCCAGAGTGCCAAGTTTCTTCGAATTTACACTGGAAAAGGGGAAAAAAGAAATCCAATTTTTTTTGGTAACCAGAGTGCCAAGTTTCTCCCCCAGAAAAAACACCGGTCCGTGTAGTTGGCAGTGGTTCAGAGTTTCAGACAATCGCAATCTCTTTGGAGGAAAAATACAGCTGGTTCGTTACCCCCCTTGGATTTGAGAAAATCAAATCGAATTTGTTGTGAGATTGCGAAACATGTACTAGAATAATACCCCCAAAAAAAATCAAATTTGTTGCGCAGTTCTGTACAAGGGGACAAAAACAGAAGCTTGAGAAGAAACCACCCACGGCACAAAAAGACTAGGCCGGACATATAGTGCCAGACAGAGGTCGTTAACTGTGCTTCGACAAGCTCAGACGAAGCTCATATAAGGTTTTTTGACTTATATATCTGTGTCGGCACATGCTGCTGCTGTGATTTTCAATTTCTCCTGTGCAAAGGAGTACTTTGGAAGTATCCACATTAGTTATATTATTTGTAGAAATGTTGAAATTTTCACAAATTTTTTTTTCGATAGAACAAAGTTTCATTTAGAAAAAGAGAATTAAAAAAAAATAATTCCTGAATGAATATTTTTATTTCGTTTTTTTAGATAAAATCTTGAAATTTTATTAATTATTGTGTCTTTAAGCTGGCCCCTTTAATAATACGATATTGACTTAGTGTTTTCATCTTGGGGGGATTTCCATTATTGTACTGGAGTTATCTGCCCTCTGCTATTTGCTTTGATCTTTGGGGTTAAAAGTGTTTTGGAATTCGATTTCTGTCTTTGTTTTGGCTTGCAAAGATCTGCCAAAATATTTTTAGTGCTCTGGGATACTAGTTTTAAAAGGGAAATTTGTGTCGGCAAAGTTCTTTCTCTTTTCTGAGCAATATTCGATCTTTGCTAGATCATTTAGTCTGTCTAAAATCTGTTGCAGGATCTTTGCCTTTGATAAGAAGGTCTCCACAACACGCCGGCAAACAACTCCGTTATTTCAAAATAGAATACCGATTGTAGGATCACTGTCCCCACCCACAAATGTTATAAAAGTCCTTTTAAACACTCAAAGATCACTTATGTCTTTACATCTGGATGAGTAATAGTCATGGTTCAAATCAACAGTAGAAAAAAGCTTTTAAAGGGGTTGAAATGACCACTGCAAAATGGACCATCAATAATCAATACCTTCAAGCAGCAGGATTTGAGCTATCCTGCAGCAAGATTTAACGAAAAGGGCTGTTTGCCGGTGTGGGGGTGGAGATGCTCTAAAGCCCTTGGAAGCGGGATGCATTATCAGAACAGGGACTGCACTCAGCTACCACCTCACCTGGCCCCTTCTTCTCAGAATGCCCTCATCCTAGGGCATTATGATACACCTATAAATTTTCTTGGCTCTGCTTTCAATGAATTGAATTGCTGTGTAGTGAAATTGTGATATTAGTTTTTGTCTTTTATTAATTAACTTTTGTTAGAGAATCATATGTTTACTACATAAAGAAATCCATCACTTATTCTAAACAAATTCCTGTGTCTATATCTTTCCACTCCGTAAGGCCCTCACATGGGAGCATTACCACAATGGGGCTCCGCAACGAGCATAACCAGACACCCAGGGCAGGGTCCCTTCTTACAGTTATGCTCCCATCCTCAAGCCTAAGGATGGTGCTCAGTATGGGACCCTCCCAAAATGTTCTTCCCATCCAAGTTTAGTTATTTACTTCTTTTTTCCGATCACACCTATAAAACTAAAAGTCAGACTACTAAGAGCAACCCACTTGGACCAATCAAACTATCTAGCCAATCAACAGCAAGTGTCAGGTTTTGTTTTGCCTTTTCACCAGCCTCTACATCTTGTGGAAAAATGCGGGGCAAAAACCATTCTCCAGAGCCAAACTGGCATGTTTTGACTTTTTTTCATCCAATTTTCTTTTTGCATGGCCGCGTATCAAGTACTGTGAAGCTGTCCTTAGCCTCCGGATTCTTCTTTATTTTGTGTTCTTCTTCTGTATTCCTCTTCTTCCCCTTATGAAGGCTTTCTGCTACGTTCTTTTAAAAAAAATTCCTTCTTCTTCCTCCTTTTTGCTTTCTTCCTTTGGCCTTTGATTTTAGTTTTTTTTGTTTGAAGTGCAATGAAGTGGCATAAGTTATTATTGGAAAAGAAAACACCCTGCTCATAGTGCACCATAACAATACAATCATCCTCTAGGTTCCATTTCCATATGAACAAAATTTGATAGATGTGTAATAATTTCATCCACTTCATTATTTTAAACAACATAATTCTCAAACAAAATTAAATGATTTTTTTCACCATTTGGACTTTGAATTTAATATGATAAATATTTTTAATATATATTTTTACTATTTAGACAACATGTTAAATCCTTCTTGGGCTACTACCGAATGATGCAAGATCATAAATTTTCTCTAAAATATTAGTGGTCCAATAGTTTCAAATTGGATATTTTCAAAATTCTAAAAATGATTAATTAATATTTTCAATGCACCTTATATTTTTAATTTATAACAATAATTTAGTGGTTGGAACAATGGATTTTGTCCCATATGTTACTAGTTCAATTTCAATGATTTAAACAAATGGCATTAATTTTTTTTCCTTTTTTTGACCAAACCTTTTGAAAATTATTTAGCATTGAACATCAACACATTTTTAAATAATAATTCCATAGAATGCAATAATAATAATAATAATGCATTATAAGTTATCCTCCATATACACTAAGCCAAATATCATAAGATATTTCAAAGGTCTTCTGTAATGTCCAATTTAAGTATTAATATCATGTGGCATGCTATTGTGTATTGAAATACAAGTACATTATTCCAATAAGGGGTTTGTTTATATACATATACATTCTCATCAATTTGTTAATAATGATACATGAAATCATATGATTGTTTCCAACAAAAGGTACATTCTTATAAAGTAAAATAAAAGTCAAAAATATAAATATTATTGTTGCTGAATAAAGAGAACTAGGGAGTTTAATGAAACTTTAATGAACATCTCATGCAAATGAAAAATCAATGGGTTTTGATGAAAATAAGTCGAAATTGTTTCATGCCATTGGTTTAATGGGCACTTTAGATGAGGGCACAAAATGGAACAATCTTGTTGGTCAAAAGTCATAAATTAAACCCAACGCTGTTACATCAGAATTTGAAACCAACACAAACCAATTTGAGGTGGCATTTACATGGCATCATTTTGAAAGGAAATTCAATTGGTTTCAACCAAAAAATGACGCTAAAAAATGAGTTCATGGTTTGGATGTAAATTAGGGTCCAAGGTTGTTTTTTCATTGTTTTTGTTGCTTTCATTATTTTTCATTGTTTTTCTTTTCTTTTTTTAAAGTTGAAATTATGCAAGAATAGAAGACATTTTGTGGATTGGGGACATTGTTGAGAACACACCCACCATTCCATTTTTTAACACATCTAATGTTGACATAGTTAGATTTGTAGACTCACACAAAATTGTTGTACAAAGGAATGCATTTTCAACCTTGCAAATGCACAAAATGAGGATAAAAAGTTTTGGCCATGGAGTGTTGAAGTGTTCATTTTCACAAGTTGAAGGAGATTTGGATTTACAAGAAATCCTTAAACTAACTCCCCTTCCAAAAAAAAGAACAAGGAAGAATGGTGGTTATAATTGTGATGAAAGAAGAAGATGAAAAAAGTGAAGGGTTAAATTTTTTTAAAAAAAACAAATAATGAAGTATTACATTTGATTGCACTATGATTAGAAATGGAGCTTGAATTTGTTAAAAATGTGAAAAAATGAGGAAAATTTTAATTTAGTTGAAACCCTAACTATGTTTGTTTTGATATAATTTTTGAAGAGATTTTTCTTTCAAATCTAAAACTTGAATTGATTGATAGAATTTTTGAAAGCAAAATAAGCAAAAACAAAATTCAAATTGGGCCTTTGCTTCTTGCCCTTGGCCCCCTTTCCCTCATTATAGGTCACCATTTTGGGTGCAACAAAGTTTGGATCAACATCTCCTTGGGGAAAGGGGAGGAGCTAATCTCAAAGCCAACTTTATTTCAAATGTTTTGATAATAATTGCATTAAATTTATTAATGTAATCAATTTTTTTTTAAAAATTTCTAAGATTGCTTTTAGCAAATATATCATGGTTTTTGATCTCAATTCTTTCTTTTTATGAATGAATTACATGGTTCAAATTGCACACCCCAATGTTAGTTTCAATCTTTGGTTTTTCAAGGATTTCAATTACTTACATAGGAAAATTCAATGCAATTTACAAGCTATACAAGGGTGACAAAATTGCAAATGAGATTTTAGGTAATGATCACCATGAATGCCTTTTCTATGATGCATTGGATAGTTGGTGGCATCAAAATAAAAATGTGATGAAAGATATGAGTGTTTTTATGAATGAAATTGATGAAATTGTGGGCAATTCAAAATTTCAAACAAAATTTGATAAGAGTTTTAAGGATGATGGTAATAAAGTGCCCTTAGATAAACCTTTGACTCCAAATGAAGTTAAAAACAAAACAAAACAAATAAGACCAATGTTTATGAATATTTTTCAACCATGGTTGAAAATAATACATTAATGTTATAATAATTTGCAAAAACCAATGTTTTATTCAAAAATATGGATCTCCAAATTAAATGTTTTATTTAAGTTATAAGTTACATAACATTTGAGTTTTGAATCATTCATCATAATCTAACTCAGATTCAAATGTATCCGGGAAGATAACATAGTTATTTTTTCTCAAATTAACTTCAAAAAAGATTTATTGTTAAAAGTTCATGAGTTGTCATAACCTTTGTCAATATCTTCTTAACCTTCTTTTCTTTTGATTTCTTGTTAGGATTGTTTTCAATAGTTATTATATTTTCATATTCACCTTGATATTCTATGTTTTCGATGTTAATTTTATCATTGTTCATTATCCTTGGATTTTGTAACCTCTTCATTTGTTTGATTTTTTTTTTAATCATTTTGAACACATTAGTTCATTTGATGTTCACAAATGTTGAATTTGCTTCTAATTGTATTTTTATTTGAACCTTTAAAGCCCAATCCATATCAAAACCATCTAAGTTGATAATGCACATGTTATGCAAACATATGCAAGATGTCACCAAATCTAGCATGTGATGCTATGGAATATTTACTTTCTTGAATAACATTTAAAACATTTTTTTTAGCATTCCAAAAATTCTTTCCATTGACATCCTTGTACTTGATTTGATAAAATTCCAATGTGTTTTGTGTTTTGGCAATTCATATTTTTCAGCTTTGAATGGAGAATATAACCATGGTCGTATTGGATAAGTGGCATCTCTTATCAACTTATAAGGTAAAACTTGTCTCTCATCACACAATTGTTTTATAAAAAATTGAAAGAAATCAGACTCAACCATGAATACTACATGCCCCCATAGTCATAATCGCCAAAACTACATTTTGCATCTACAACTCTTCAAATCAATGTGGAATAAAAATCTTTCCAATAATAATATGATTTTAAATTTATTTTATTGTAAAATAATTAGAATATGACTATCATTTATGGAATTTAGAATGTAAATAATTTTATGAAAACTTTTCAAAACCAATGATGATTTCTTTGATTGTGATTCTAATCAATTAAGTATTACCAATGGTTTCTAGTGTTTCTTAATTGTTGCACAAAATTCTTTGTTATTATTGATGTTGCACTTTTTACAATGCCATACTTTTCTACACATTTGCAATGAATTTCCACTACACAATCTTGCAAGTTTAATTACTACTTTGATTTATACAAGGATGTTTTATCTCATGTCTCTATTTTTTTCACTCAAGACTTGGACTTGCAACTATAATCAAAGCTTGAAATGTGTTATAACTCAACCTTGTACACATTGTTGAAACATCTATTCAAAAACTTTCAAAAATTTGACTTTTCATGTATCCAATTGCCCTTTCCATATGTTCCGAACTTCTGGTGGCATGTCAACAAATTCTGAAAAAAATAGTAATGCATTCATCATACTCCAATCTTCTACAATAACCACTTGTTGCAATGAAACCACTTGTGCAATGACTCAATGCATGCCATAATAAAAACTAGGACCATCAATATCTTGTGTGTATAGTAGGAAGCAAGACTTGGAAAAAAAAAACATGAAAGAAATGAAAAGAAAAAAAGAACGAAGAAAAAATGTCAACCTAATTTTGTCACATGTGAAAATCAAATTTTTACTAATTGAACCTTCAAATCGAACTTATGCTTTTAATCACACTCATTGTACCTTATGAAAAATAAATATTTTTAATGTGAAGAAATTTCCAATTCAAGGATTCAATTTGTCCAAATTGGCCCCTAAGATTTTGAACCCTAGACCAACATATAAAATGGCCCTAAGATCCACTTTGATACAAATTGAAAACTTATTTCAATTTAATATTAATCAACATTCATTTGGGCAATCAATCAATGATGAAGGCATTATGAATTGAACATTAGAACTACGATAGTACAATAGAGTTATCCATAAAGTCACCTAGATTGGAGGCTCTCCAAACTTGACATGAGAAGAGGACTATGTGTCTTTGTTGTAGGGCCTCCAATAGTCAACCTTCAAATCACCTTGATGCTCAAAGTCTCTAGAATGAAAAGCAACCCACACTCTCTCTAAAGGACCAACATAGACCTCCATTGGAACAAAAAGACACACAAATCCAACTATGAAAGCAAGTAGCAAACAAAAGTGTCAAAATCCACCAACAATTCTGAGTTGCAATGACTTTGTGAGGTAACCACAATGATGCACCCACTAGGCATGAAAACTCCAAAACTCAAAGTTTTCTTTTTCTCAAACTTCAGAAGTGCAACCATAACCAATGCTAGCTTCTACATGACGCACTTAGTAGATAACAAAACCCCAAAACTCAAAGCTATTTTTTTTCAAACTCTCAAATCCCAACCAGAAAAAATGTTAACTTCTACTGAGCCTCCAATGCCAAGGAAGCTTGTAAGGGATGCAACTTACAGACCAGACATTTAACAACTATTGATGAATGCAAAAGGGGAAGGCTCTAGAGTTCATGAGAGACAATGACATAACACAATAGTGTAGCAAATAAACTTGAAGTGTTGAAACCTATGTTGGAAGACACTAGAGATTTTGCTGAAAACACCAGAAAAGAGCAACTAACACTTTTGCCAAGAACAAATCACAAAAGTTGCACACCACACTCCTTGCCAAAAAAACATGAAACCCTCTATGTGCAACACTCCTTGCC
>Ga0209208_10005685_pt1 | contig 17307 bp, 19 predicted proteins | sample S1TSphfallax_3_FD_187694 | JGI IMG/M metagenome (GOLD analysis project Ga0209208, IMG submission 187694) | Host-associated microbial communities from peat moss isolated from Minnesota, USA - S1T2_Fd - Sphagnum fallax MG (SPAdes) (version 2) | ecosystem: Host-associated > Plants > Peat moss >... | reverse complement strand
GGGGGGGGGGGCTTCAAGAAAGAAGAGGAGCTTCGTTTTGAAGCCTGGGGATGGGAGCTTCGTGACGGATGCGGGAGGTGCGGTTGCTGCGGCATTGCTCCAATATAGGACTGGTGGATAGTTCTGCGCAGGCGGTGTATTGAACATCATCGCCATTCTCCATTTGCAGCCATCCTTTGCTTGCAGCCATCTGGTAGAGCCATTGGCAGATCTATGAAGGTCGTGGTGGTGGTGTTTTGGAGCAAAGTCGGCAACGGAAAATGGCGATTCTGCAAGTGTTCCTCTTTCTTTCAGCATCAAGAGCAGCATTGTTGTTTCTCCTTTTGAGTTGAGAGATCTGTTTTTTGACTGCATTTTGTGGTTCTCTCTATTTCGGAGCCGTTGCAAACGGGTTTTCTGTCAGAAGTAAGAAGCATGAGATAGCCATTCCTCTCTCCTACAATCTCTCATTTGCATCATACCCACTACAGCAGGGCTTGTTGAGGCAAAGATTCAGCAGCACTTGAGAGGCGAGTTCATTTTCGACTTTTTTGTACAGACGAGAAGTGTCGTCCTATTATCAAGGAAGAAATCATACATATGCATCTTCTTCTTCTTCTTTCTGTCTGAAATTTGTTCTCTATCTGGGTCCCAAGCACAGCAAGAAGCCACAGATTGAGAGAGCTATACCTTGGAGCATAGGGAGAATGCTCACAAACTTTGAAGCAAACAGATCTGTGAGTTCTTGCTTGAAGGTCGGTGGAAGTGGAGGACAGGGTATTGGCAGAAGCTTGAAGGCCAAGGTGAAGGAAACAGAAACTACTGTCTCTTATGACTGGCGCTCCAGCTTGTGAGTGAGGCCTCTGTGTATATTTTTAGCTTTTTAGGTTGAAGAGGACCCCACCAGGAGTGGAGGAGAGGGGTAGGCAGTGGCATTGGAAGCTTGAAGCACAAGTTTGTTTCTTGTGGTGAGAACTCTGAGCAGTTGTAAAAAAGAATCATCAAACTTGGTGGGAGTGGGTGGGTGCCAGCCTCCAGGCATGCCTCCCAATGTACAGAGCCCAGTGCAAGTCCAGAAAGCTGTGGCTGTTCCTGATGGAGTCAATAGCAAAGGTCTGTCCCCGGGTGGGTTTCCCAATGTTTGCAGGCGACAGGTTGGAAGGCGCCGCATCTTTGTGCAGACTGACACAGGTAGTAAGGCCCAATGAACCCTTCTGAAATGCAATATGTCTGTGCATTGTGTAGGGAAGCTTTTAGCAATGGATAGCCTCCAAACAATCTCATGGAGGTTGATTGCTGAGATCACCACCAAACTGGGTGTTGTGAAGAACACTCATCTCCAGTTTCAAGAGGTTTCAGCACTTTAGCAGAATTGGTGTGTGTGACAAGCTTGGAGTTTCTAGTCAGCAATCGCATTCAGGAGTTGGTTTTGTAACAGCCCCTGACAGCATTATTGTAGAGTTGATAGCAATTTCATATCCACAATCATTTTTTCTGTTATTTCTTCTTATGCAGCTGGCAGCATGGTGCCTCATCTGTCTGTTATGTTATTTGTGTTTTATCTCTTTGGATCAAGTTTTAGAATGTGTGGATGGATTCATATGCATGTTCACCAAACCTTTTTGGGTTTTCAACAAAATGGATGCAACTGTATGGTTGACATTACGTGGAGTTTTTCTTTTTCTGTAGGACTTTGTATTTTGTCTAGTATTTTCTGATAAATGTTTCATGAAGAGTTGCACAAGGTTTTGCTGCTCAAACACATTTGCAGAATTCAGTAGTCAAATGCTACTTGTACAGGAAATGACATGATTGTGGCTTTGGTTGGTGAATGCAGGCAGTGTTCTTGGGATTGAGCTGGACAGGGCTGACAAGGTAGAATCAGTGAAGAAGAAAGTGCAGGCAGCATTCTGTGTTCCCACAGAGCAAAGTGATCTTGTATTCGGTGACCTTGTTCTGGACAAAGACTTGAGTGGAGTGAGGAATGACGCCCCCTTGTTGCTCACACGAAGCCTTTGTCGAAGCTCCTCAACTCCATGCCTCTCACCCACAGTAGCGGACATGAAATCAAACAGAGACTTTGGTCAGAGTAGATTGTTTGAAATTGTAGGGGGTTTGAACTGCTGTTCCAAGATCAAACGACTGCTCCGAGAATCAGCCAAGGCTATTGAGGCTGGGGTTGAGCCAGTACCTGCTGGAGGTGGCTTAGGTGGTGCTTACTATTTCCGGAACTGTAGAGGGGAGAACATTGCTATTGTCAAACCCACTGATGAAGAGCCATTTGCACCCAACAATCCAAAAGGCTTCACTGGCAGAGCCTTGGGGCAGCCGGGCTTGAAAAGATCAATCCGAGTTGGGGAAACAGGTGTCCGGGAGGTAGCAGCTTACTTACTAGATCATGAGCATTTTGCGAAAGTGCCAGCCACAGCACTGGTGAAGGCCATTCACCCCATATTTAATGTGAATCGGGAGAACACAGGAATGATGGGTGGAGTACTACCTGTTGATTCTGCTAAAATTGGATCTTTCCAGCAGTTTGTGAGTCATGACTTTGACGCAAGCGAACATGGCACTTCACGGTTTCCTGTTTCATCTGTACATCGAATTGGCATTCTAGATATACGTTTATTCAACACTGACCGACATGCTGGTAATATTCTGGTGAAGAAATTGGGTACAGATGTTGGAGGTGGGACGAGCACTGGATACAAGGCGAGCACCAGTAATTGCTGGTCACACTCAGGTCTTAGGGTTGAGGAAGCTGTAGAGCTTATTCCTATCGACCATGGTCTCTGCCTACCTGAGACTCTGGATGATCCGTACTTTGAGTGGCTCCATTGGCCACAAGCTTCCTTTCCATTCTCTGATGAGGAATTAGCATATATTGACCGGCTGAACCCCATGGCAGATGCTGAGATGCTGCGAAGGGAACTACCTATGATGCGAGAGGCCTGTCTACGCATGTTGGTGCTTTCGACCATCTTTTTGAAAGAAGGGGCAGCAGCAGGATTATCACTTGCAGAAATTGGTGGTATGATGTCTAGAGAGCTTTGTGGCCTTGATGAGGATGCAAGTGAGCTTGAGGATTTGTGCATGCAAGCAAAGGCAGAGGTTGATGAGGAGCTATCAGGGTGGAGCTCTGAAAGTGACAGTATGAGTCTTCAGGAGCTTAGTCTGTCTGAGGATGTCCCAGGAGAAACATTCCAGTTTGAGATGGATGACCCTGACGAAGTAAGAGCATGGAATGGGCCAGACACTGATGGTCGCTTCATTCAGTCGCCTGTAACTGGCTACGCGCCTCTATCCCCAGTGTCCCCTTCCACAATTTCATCATTTCGAGGACGCATCACTACACTGATGTTGCCAGAACTTCATACACTGGAAAGCATGGTGCTTCCACTTTCGCCCTTGGGTGCTGCTCCACAGCAACATGAATCTGCATCCCCTTTCAACGGTGAAGAATCATTTGCTCTGTCCCAAATGTCAGGACCTTGTCGAAGCATTTCTCTTAACAGCAAGAAGTACCGCTGTCACACACAACTGGAGCAGCAACGGCCTCTAGGGTTGCGAGGAATTGCCGCACTGAATGGTGCTCAAAATGGATATGAATCTACAGGGTTAACCTTGGGGCCACTGATTCTGGCAGACCTCAGTGAGAAGGGCTGGATTCTGTTTCTAAAGGTTTTACAGCAGCTTTTGGTTGCAGCATTCACCAAGTGTAAGTCTAAGAGCATGAACCGTGTTCAGCGACTCGGGACATCTTGCCAATTTTGAGGGACTTTCCCAAATTTGATGGAGGGGGGGAAAAAGGGAAGAAGCCCTCATTTGTAGATTACTGTTGTCCTCTCGGAGGAGATTCCCTATGGTTGGAGGAGGCTTTGACCCTCTCAGGGCCAACCCTGAACAGGTGCCCTTTGTGCAGTGAACCTTTTTTCCTTAAGATTCTTGGATTTTGGGGGTGTCAATTTATATAGCTTGAAATTTGCTTGCGTCCAACTGTGTAGTAAAATGTGTAGCTTGTTATTGGCTTGGTGTGAAATCCTCTTCAAGAGCCCCGGAATATTTCCACCCAATGAAAACAATTTCCCCAAGTGCAGTAGTTTCATGAGCTGGTCTGGAAGAAAAACACAAAAGAACGCAAAGAGTGGAGTATGTGTGTGTGTGTGTGTGTCTCTCTCTCTCTCTCCTGGAGTGGTGTCTAGACACAAGCGGTTACACAGCCCTGCTGGGACAGGTATGCTGTTGCATTTTCCTTGACAAATCTGTAATCAATACTCTTTGCGCTTAAGAAATTGTGATAAGTTTTTTTCCCACCGCCTCTTTCCTGCAAATCATTTATTCCATTTTGTGTGGTGGTGCCACCTCTTTCATGCCATTTTTCTGTTCACATTATTCCTTTGTGTGGAGGTGGTGGTGGTGGTGGTGTAAAACAGCAATTGTAGTACGCTCTCAGGTTTTGCTCATTGTTCTCAGAACTCGAAAGGTTTGTATGAACTATATAGCATGATAGCACTCACCTTTGCCATGCAATGACCTCATCTCATGATACAATATATCATGTGCTCCTTGTATCCAATTGGTGAATGTCGTATGATTGTTTTTGGGCAGGGGGCGTTTTGCCATGCCCATTTTATTTGAATTGCACGACTATTTTACCTTCATGTATGTCATGCAACATTTTATCCAACCAATGAATGTCATGTCGTAGTGCTGTGATTATTCCATGCCCCATTTCCATTTGCAATTTTTCCCATAACCATCCCTTGTGAGAATCTTCACGGTCCAATTGGATGTTATGTCATGAGTTTGAATTCATTGCCTTTTTCATTGGCAAGCAACTAGTTAGCACAAGGTAGGATCCTAGGATTTCATTAGCCCAATGATTTTGTAACCCTTTCATTGCTTGGATGATCACATTTTAAATTAACTCTAAACTAAAATTACAATTAACTATGCTAACTAATTACAATTAACTTTTAATACTAAACTAATTATGATTTAACCAAATAACTAAACCAACATCTCTTAACAAATTATGTCTGATAACCCATAATACAATCAATGCCATGTGATATTACATCCAATTCATGATGCCATCATGTCATGATGGTTTGCAGTTTTTCCCATGTCCATCCAAACTGAATTACGTGGCCATTGACCCATCATGCAATGCAATAATGTCATGTAATGTATTGTTTAATGTTCCATCCAATAGACAAGTGCCACGTTATGTTGATATGGTGGTTTTTTTTGCCATTGCCCATGCATGTTGTGCAGCCGTTGTTGTGTACCTGGGGTACTTTCCGCGTGCTTTCTGATTCCGTCCGTCGGTCGGTCGGTCCATCGGTCCGTCGTTCGTTCGTCATCGTCGTCGTCGTCGTCGTCGTCGTCGTCGTTCCCCGCCACAAAACCACGAACGCTGCGGCGATTCTCTCAGTGTGTTGTTGTTTGTCTGCAACGCGCTCGCTCTCTCTCTCGTGCGCTCTCTCTGTCTCGCACGCATGCACGCATCCGCATCGTCGTCAGGGAGGAGGAGTTTGTGGTAGCAATAAAGACACTAATACCATCGAACAACGCTTTCCTTCAGCGACTTAGTACTTTAGTATCATCACAACGGAGAAGTAGTTAGGGCAGTAGAGAAGAAAACAAAGGAGCAGCAGAGTAGTAGCAGGAGGAGGAAGAGGAGAAGGCGCCATGGACCAGCGCTTTGCTTACTCTCCTGCCGATTTGGCCCGTGTCAAGTGTGTCCAGTTTGGTATCATTAGTCCTGATGAGATTGTAAGCCACTCTGAGCCTTTGTTATTCATTTGCTTGTTGTGCTTCTTTCTACCACTTTTTTGGTTCTTGTGGTTAGGAGCAAGTTTTTTTGTCGGTTTTGTTGAGGAGAGTTTTTTGCTCACGTAGTTAGGGTTTCCGGTGGACAGACCGGGGAGGTTGATGACTAAGAGCTTTTGTTCTGTTTATTTCTCTTTTTTTGGTTCTGAGGATTAGTGTTTTAGGTTTTCTTGAGCCTCTTGAGGTTGTTGATGCTTCAAGCTCTCAGTAGTGTAGCTCTACGGGGGCCTGTGTTTGTGTTGATGAGAAGAAGAAACAGCGCCAGATGTCTGTGTGTGGAAGTAGTGAGGCCTTTGCTAAAGCAGCTAGTAAGTTCTCGTTGTGAGTAAATTAGGGTTTTGTAAGGAGTGAGGAGACGGCAGCACGTGAAGAGTGTTTGTTTCTGGCTCCAGGATTGATGTTTAGACTAGTGGTTCAGTGCTGTGGTGTTTTCCAGAGCTATTGGTTTCTTTGGATTCTAATTCACTTGTGGGTGTTGGGTGGGAACAGCGGCAGATGTCTGTTTGCAAGATTGAAAGCAGTGAGACATATGACAGAGGGAAACCAAAGATGGGCGGTCTCAGTGATCCACGTTTGGGGACAATTGACCGGCATATAAAGTGTGAGACATGTGCAGGCAGCATGGCAGAATGCTCTGGGCACTTTGGACATTTGGAGCTGGCCAAGCCCATGTTTCACATTGGATTTCTGAAAACAGTGCTTTCTATTCTGCGCTGTGTCTGCTTTAATTGTTCTCGAATCCTTGCTGATGAGGTTTGTGCTTTCCTTTAAGATGTCAGCCCTAATAGTTGACTGGTTGTCCATTCATGTCAGGTCTGTGAGAAATCCTACAAAACATGAGAAGGGTCAACTGTGGGATTCCATGGCTCTATTGCTTGCTAACTTTGTGTTTGAGCTGATCTTTCACTGGTCTGTCAACAGGAAGATCATCGGTACAAGGTAGCAAAGAAAGTGCGGAACCCCAAGCAAAGGATGAAGAAGGTTTTGGAGTGTTGTAAAAGCAAAACCAAGTGTGATGCTGGGGACGAGATTGATGAAAATGATACAAAATATGGTGAAGATGACACAGAAAAGAAAAATTCTCATGGAGGCTGTGGAGCTCAGCAACCCAAAATCACAATTGATGGCATGAAATTGATTGCAGAGTTCAAACCAAACCGCAAGAAGGCTGATGAGCAGGATCAGCACATGCCAGAACCTGTGGAACGCAAGCAGCAGCTTAGTGCTGAGAAGGTATGGGACTCAGTTTTAGGTCTTTGTTTTCATAACGAGCCGTAACTATGGCCAAGTCAGTGTGATATATTAATGCTGGATGTTTCTGCAATGATAGAACAGGGAAGATATCCTTTTATGGTTTCATGCTTTTGAGACAATCTTTTGAGCCAGGTATACACTCAATGTGCTGAAATAATTTAGGGTCTGTTCCCACGGAAGGTTTCCCTCCTGCTAGACTAGGTGCAGTCAAACTGGAGGTTTGCTAATGTGAAAGTATGCAGTTTGCCTTTGGTTCATAAGAGACGTTCCAATGGTCATTACGTCCCTCTTTCTTCTGGAAGCTGCATTTTTTTTAGGTATTCTGAACTTGTTTGTAGGATGGCATGGTGTGCTATTCGAGCTTTGACATACCACTCTGTCTTTATTCTGAATCTACACTAGTGGCTTTTGACTCCAGGTTTTGAATATCCTCAAAAGGATCAGTGACAGTGACTGCAATATATTAGGACTAAACCCAAAGTATGCACGACCAGATTGGATGATTCTACAAGCACTTCCAATACCACCATCCCCAGTGAGGCCGTCAGTCATGATGGACAGCTCAGCCCGAAGTGAGGTGAGCACTTTACTTCTTCCCATCCAGAATTGATCTATTTAGGATAGTGAGGCCCGAATCCTAGCAGCTTTGACTTATATCACAGCCTAGATCTCTGCTGATCCCTAGCTGGAAGGAGCCACTAACAGAGTCATTCATTTAGTAGTACTACTTCCTATCTAGCAAGTTTTGAGCCTCCTCTTTTTTGAACAACATTTCAGCACAGGGATTGTGTCAGGCAATATTTGGTCCATGCAGATGCAGCTAGAGTGGGTGGTAGTTGCAGCAAGATCAAATTGAAAATATGCAGGATTGCAAGATTCGGATCTTGAACCCTGTTTCTGGATGCTGTATGACTGACCTATGATGCTTGAATTTTGATCAGCACTGGCAATTTGACTGAGGGTTGTATGGGGTTTGCTGGCTGCTGGATTATGCAGGATGACTTGACACATCAGTTGGCCATGATCATTCGGCATAACAACAACCTCAAAAGACAAGAACAGAATGGCGCGCCCACTCACATCATCAATGAGTTTGCACAGCTGTTGCAGTTTCACATAGCTACATACTTCGATAATGACCTACCAGGCCAACCAAGGGTGCCTACCTGCCTGTTTGGTGTCGCTTATTGCATGTGTTGAGCAATTACAATAGCTTTCTATTGTTTCTAAGGTGTCCTGTCCTCCTTCACTCTGTTCTTGTGTGCTCTGGCCTTCTGTACCACAATACTGCTTGTGGGTTCCCAGGTAGATTGCCCAGAGTGAGCAATTGCTTCTTTGATTGTTAACTCTCAATTATTGTCAATAGATTGACTGTATATCTGGGTTTGTGTTGTGAGGTAAGAAGCTGCTTGTTCTCTGGGACTTTTGGGTGACTGATCTCTTTAAGTGATGCAGATTACCTTTCAGTTGGAATCTTTTGGTTTGTATGTACAGATGAATTGTGCTTGAAAAATCATTGCAGCATATATTTTATGATTGTAGCATAGTACAATGTCATGTCATAAAAAACGTATAGCTTGTTAGAAGATAGGTGTGGCACCTGAGGGGGAGTGGAGAGGGCCGTGGCAAGGTTTGAGTTGCTGAATTACTTGTTGGCCAATTTCAACACCTGTTTGAAATCTGAAAGTATGTACAATTTTCTTTGTGAGCAGGCCACTCAGAGGTCAGGACGTCCCATAAAGTCAATTTGCCAGCGTTTGAAGGCGAAGGAGGGACGCATTCGGGGTAATTTGATGGGAAAACGTGTTGATTTCTCTGCACGCACAGTGATTACACCAGATCCAAACATAAACATTGATGAACTTGGTGTTCCATGGAGCATTGCACTGAATCTGACATACCCAGAGACTGTGACTCCTTACAACATGGAGAGGTCTGCTTCTTGTCATCATTCTTAAGTTTCTGAATGCGGGATATTTTTCTCAGCAGTTATTCTTGATGGATTGAATTGACAAAGTTTCCAGGATTAGCTGGTGGCTAATTGGTATTGTCATGACACAGGCTGAAAGAGCTTGTGGAATATGGACCACATCCTCCTCCAGGAAAAACTGGTGCTAAGTACATCATAAGAGAGGATGGACAGCGTCTGGATCTCCGTTTTTTGAAAAAGAGCAGCGATCGTCACTTGGAGCTTGGATATAAGGCATGGATTCACCATAATGACACTTGTATTTCTAATAAACCTAGGAGCCACTGTTTCATGTCACTAGATCAACAGGGACTGCAGTTCTCTGTATGGATGTAGCTATAGACTTCTTATTTCTGCTCAAGTTTAGGTTTTCTTCGAGGTATGCATGCCCTAAGGGGGGATGCATTTTTCAGTTTAGTTTGTTGTCCTTCAAAATTTGATGCTGCATGTTGACAGCAGGTTCCATGTGGTGCAGGTGGAAAGGCATATGAATGATGGTGATTTTGTGCTGTTTAACCGGCAGCCAAGTCTGCACAAGATGTCGATCATGGGTCACCGAATTCGGATTATGCCATATTCCACTTTTCGGCTGAATTTGTCTGTTACAACACCATACAATGCTGATTTTGATGGGGATGAAATGAATATGCATGTCCCACAGTCATTTGAAACACGAGCAGAGGTGCTAGAACTCATGATGGTTCCAAAGTGCATCGTCTCCCCTCAGGCTAATCGACCTGTCATCGGAATTGTACAAGATACTCTCTTGGGATGCCGGAAAGTGACCAAAAGGGATACCTTCATTGAGAAGGTATGCTCAATTGTGTTTTCATAAAGGACATCTGTCAATTTGACAGTTGTTATGGACAGGAGCGAAGTCTTGTTTTAGTGGAAAGTGGCTCTTGACTTCATGGAACAGTTGCCTGACCTGCTGAGCTGCTCCAAATGTAGGCATGCACAGTGCAAATGGTCTCTGTTGTTTGCCAGAGTAGAGGTCAGTTGTTTACATGATTTACAATGTGAGGCAATATGTTGGTGTGCAGGATGTGTTCATGAATATCTTGATGTGGTGGGAGGACTTTGATGGCAAGATCCCCATCCCCACAATTTTGAAACCTCGACCACTATGGACTGGGAAGCAGATTTTTAGCCTTATTATTCCAAAGCAAATTAATCTTATGCGACAGGCGTTTTGGCACCCTGACACAGAGACTGGTGACATTTCACCTGGTGACACTGTGGTGCGCATTGAGAAGGGTGAGGTGGTGGCAGGCACTCTTTGTAAGAAGACATTGGGTACCTCAGAAGGCAGTCTTATCCATGTGATATGGTAATATTCATATTTTATTTTATTTTTGGTTGAGATATTGTGTATTCCCTCCCTGCTGTTTTTCTTGCAACATTCTGAACTAGAATTCCTTAGTTCTGAGTCCATGTCTCACCTGTTCTGCCCTTTTGCTGTTTCCTGTTTATCATCATGGGATGGCAACATGATTGGAACTGTTAAATGTTGAAATATCTGGCTGCCTTGTCATCTGGATAACAGGGAGGAGGTGGGGCCTGATGCTGCTCGAAAGTTCCTCGGACATACCCAGTGGCTGGTGAACTACTGGCTATTGCAGCAGGGTTTCAGCATAGGAATTGGAGACACCATTGCTGATGCAGCGACCATGGAAAAGATTAATGAGACAATTGGAAAGGCCAAAAGTGATGTGAAAGACCTTATCAAGTTGGCACAAGACAAGCAGCTTGAGGCACAGCCTGGCCGAACCATGAAGGAATCTTTTGAAAATCGTGTCAATGGGGTGGGTTGAAAGTCCCCAGATTTTGGTTCTTACATTTTCTGCTTCCTGTGTAATTAGCGGAAACCTTTTCAGATGGTGTTGGAAAGAGAATCTTCATGTGAAACTTGTAGGTTTCTGAACTAGAATACAATGTTTTGCAGGTTTTGAATAAGGCCCGTGATGAGGCTGGAGCTAGTGCCCAGCGCAGCCTGTCAGAGAGTAATAATCTGAAGGCCATGGTGACAGCAGGGTCAAAGGGCACTTTCATCAATATATCACAGATGACTGCCTGTGTGGGTCAGCAAAATGTTGAAGGCAAGCGGATTCCTTATGGCTTTGTGGACCGCACCCTGCCACATTTCACAAAGGATGATTATGGGCCTGAAAGTCGAGGATTTGTAGAAAATTCATACTTGAGAGGGCTCACACCACAGGAGTTCTTTTTCCATGCTATGGGAGGACGGGAAGGTCTTATTGATACAGCTGTGAAAACATCAGAAACTGGGTATATTCAGAGGCGACTGGTCAAGGCTATGGAAGATGTTATGGTCAAATATGATGGGACAGTGCGGAACTCACTTGGAGATGTTATACAATTCCTGTACGGAGAAGATGGGATGGATTCTGTCTGGATTGAGTATCAGAAAGTTGATTCATTGAAGATGAAGAAAAAGGAGTTTGACAGGGTGTATAAGTTTGAGATTGACCGTGATGACTGGGCACCTGATTACATGTCAGTGGAAGCAGCAGAGGACATAAAAACCATTCAAGAGATCCGGAATGTGTTTGATGCAGAGGTCTCAAAGCTGGAAGCTGATCGGCGTCAGATGGGAACTGAGATTGCCCCAACTGGGGAGTCCAACTGGCACCTTCCTGTGAATCTGAAGCGGTTGATCTGGAATGCCCAGAAGATTTTCAAAGTGGATCTTAGGAAACCATCAGACATGCATCCTATGGAGATTGTGGAGGCTGTAGACAAGTTGCAAGAGAAACTTAAAGTGGTGCCTGGGGATGATCATATTTCCATGGAAGCCCAGAGAAATGCCACTCTGTTTTTTGGTTGTCTGTTGCGTAGCACCCTGGCCAGCAAGCGTGTGCTCAAGGATTACAGGCTTACAAAAGAGGCATTTGAATGGGTTATTGGGGAGATTGAGACTCGCTTTTTGCAGTCTCTTGTAGCCCCTGGGGAGATGATAGGGTGTGTAGCTGCACAGTCTATCGGAGAGCCAGCCACACAAATGACCCTTAACACATTCCATTTTGCTGGTGTCAGTGCAAAGAATGTGACTCTTGGTGTGCCTAGATTGCGAGAGATCATCAATGTTGCAAAGAAAACAAAGACACCATCACTTTCAGTGTACTTAAAGCCAGGAGTCAATAAGGAAAAGGAGAAAGCTAAGAATGTGCAGTGTGCTTTGGAATACACCACTCTACGCTCTGTAACACAGGTACATATATCCTTGGTTCTTCTCAACACTTGTAGATCATTTAGGCTGCTTTCTGAGGCTCCTTGTGTGTTCCATGTATGGGAATGCCTGTATTCAGAAAAATTCATCCCTTTACTGATAGCCATTCTTTGCTGTACAGGCAACAGAAATTTGGTATGACCCTGAACCAATGAGCACCCTTATTGAGGAGGATGTGGAGTTTGTGAGGTCCTACTATGAGATGCCCGATGAAGATGTTGCTCCTGAGAAGATATCACCATGGCTGCTGCGTATTGAGCTGAACCGTGAGATGATGGTGGACAAGAAGCTTAGCATGGCTGATATTGCAGAGAAAATTAACCTGGAATTTGATGATGATTTGACCTGCATTTTCAACGATGATAATGCTGAGAAGCTCATTCTTCGGATCCGTATCATGAATGATGAGGCACCCAAAGGTGAAGTCTCAGAGCAGTCAGAAGATGATGTATTCTTGAAAAAGATTGAGAGCAACATGCTCACAGAGATGGCACTTCGTGGCATCCCTGAAATTCGGAAGGTGTTCATCAAAGAGGAAAAGAAGAACCGTTTTGATGAGATCGATGGATTTGAACCTGAGAAGGAATGGATGCTTGACACAGAGGGTGTCAACATGCTTGCAGTGATGTGTCATGAAGATGTTGATGCTACACGCACTACGAGCAACCATTTGATTGAGGTCATTGAGGTATTAGGCATTGAAGCAGTCCGCAGTGCCCTGCTGAAGGAGCTTCGAGATGTCATATCATTTGATGGGTCATATGTAAACTACAGGCATCTTGCGATCCTATGCGATGTGATGACATACCGAGGTCACTTGATGGCCATCACTCGCCATGGAATAAATAGGAATGACACTGGACCCATGATGCGGTGCTCATTTGAAGAGACAGTTGATATTTTGCTGGATGCTGCTGTGTATGCGGAGGCAGATCAATTGAAAGGGGTCACTGAGAATATCATGCTGGGGCAGCTGGCACCCATTGGTACAGGAGACTTTGCCTTACATCTGAATGAGCAAATGCTACAACATGCAATTGAGCTACAGTTGCCCAGTTTTGAAGGAACAGATTTTGGCATGACTCCTTCACGTTCTCCTATTATGGGGACTCCACACCATGAGGGAATGATGTCCCCAAGCTATTTGCTCAGCCCAAGCATGCGAGCTTCTCCTCTTACAGAGGCACAGTTTTCTCCCTATGTTGGTAATATGGCTTTCTCTCCCTCCTCTCCTGGCTACAGCCCATCCTCCCCTGGGTATAGTCCCACTTCCCCTGGATACAGCCCAACCTCTCCTGGCTACAGCCCAACATCTCCTGGCTATAGTCCAACATCTCCTGGGTACAGTCCTACCTCTCCATCCTATAGCCCAACCTCTCCTGGCTATAGTCCAACTTCTCCAGGGTACTCCCCTACCAGCCCATCTTATTCTCCAACTTCACCAAGCTATGCTCCCACCTCACCTAGCTACAGTCCAACATCACCAAGTTATAGTCCTACTTCTCCAAGCTACAGTCCAACATCCCCAGCATACAGCCCAAGCTCTCCTGCTTACAGTCCAACATCTCCCTCGTATGCTCCTTCATCACCTGCTTACAGCCCAACCTCACCAAGTTACAGCCCAACATCTCCGAGCTACAGTCCAAGTTCACCTGGATATTCTCCAACATCACCCAGTTACAGCCCTACATCCCCAAGCTACAGTCCCACATCCCCAAGCTACAGTCCAACATCACCTGCATATTCTCCAAGCAGTCCACGCTACTCCCCATCAAGCCCATCATATAGCCCTACATCACCAAGTTACAGGTAAGCTTTTCTGTAGCCCTGTTGATGTGTTTTGTTCTGGCAAATTATATTGAATGTATGGTGATTTCATCTGCATTCTTCTAATACCTGGGTGAAGTACCAAGGGCTCATTTGGCCTTCTATTCAATGATTTCATCAGTGGATGTTGCTTGTCTATCTCTGTTTGGAAAAGGGTCTTTGACTGATTATGTTCTGCTGATTTCTTCATTTTGGTTTGCTGGGTTTGTTACTTGCACGTGATTTTTGAGCCTCCATTCATTTTGAGCTCAAAGTGGTTTCTTTGCTGTGATGAGTGCAGCCCAACATCACCATCTTATTCACCATCATCTCCGTCATACTTACCGACCAGCCCGGCATACACCCCAGGATCACCATCCTACTCTCCCACAAGGTTTGCCAGCGTCCATGCTTTAGACATCTTTTTTGTTGAATTTGATTTCTTTATTTTAAGTGTATGGAATGGTTTGGTGTGCTATGAACTTTATGAGAAAGTATAGAGGATGAATTAACTTCTTGGCTTTCTTTGTTGATCTCAGCCCTGCATATACTCCTGGAAGCCCAGCCTACAGTCCAACATCACCACATTACAGGTATGGAAGTTATGTGCTTTATTTCACAGCCTACCCAATGCAGGTATAAACAGAACTGGGATGCATGCACTTGTCTTGATGGGGTAAGAAGGAAGAGAGTTAGGATACTTTGTGGAGATATCATGTAATATCTGATCACCAGTTAGTGCATTCTTCAGATGTGGCAATGAGCCAGAGTACTATGATGGATACTTGTGTTCTTTTAGTATTTCACTAGCTAAGATCAAAGTGTGATGATCCCAAGAGAAAACTTACTAAGGTTTTGTAAACTGTTGCTGGCATGCATGCAGTGCTAGTGGTGGGTACTCTCCATCGCCACCAGGCTATTCACCTTCACCAAACCAGTACACACCTACATATGGCAAAGATGACAGCAACCAGTAGAAAATTGTTCACATGGAGGTGCAGTTTTCACAGTTACAAGAGTTGGTTTGCTTGCACAAGGCAAGTGGTCATTTGGCACTTCCTGCACAAGAGGGGAAACCGGGTTTGCACTATCCTGGAGGATAGAAGATCCTTGCAGTGGAAAGCTTTCCTGATTAGGGGAATTGGGCTTATGGGTCTAGTGTAATAAAAAGAAGGCTCATTTAGCTCACAGACTCATGGTTACTCTCTACATGGAAAATCTTGTTCCAAGAGAGAATTCTAAACACATTTCTGTCCCACTGTGTCTTCAACGAGAACTTTTTAATCTCTGGTCATGCTCAGCTTTTCATGGTCAGGGAATAGAAAGCACTGCAATGGACATGAATGTGAGAAATTTTCTCATTTGCATTTACCTGTTCTTTTCGGTTCAGTTTGCTCCTAGTGTTGTTAGCAAGTGTAGAACTATAGGGGCAAGGAAGAAGGGTATTATGCAATAGACCCTTTGGATGTTCTGTTGCAGGCACTCTGCAGTTATTAGTCCTGCAGCAATTGTGTCTTTTTTCCTTGCACCAAACTTTTTATTGGGTCCAAATTGGTGCACGTCATCAATTTCCTTTGCTCTGTTTCCTATTTTGCACAATTTTCTTTGGTCCACCTGATGATACCAGTTCTGCAGATGAAGTTTGGACTGGATGTGCTTTGTTTGTCTTGCAATATTGATAAGACTCATTTCTTAAAAGACAACAGAAACAAAAGCAAAACTTTGAGAGTTTGGAGTTTTTGTTTTTGGCCCTGGGAAAATTAAGAACACAAGCATCTAAAGGCTCTTTTGAGTTTATGAAATGACTCAAAAAAAGAAGCAAATTAAAAGTGTTTAGTTGCCCTTTTGGGATAGGATTGACCTAGCTATGGATATCCATGCTCAGACATAGTGAAGCCAGAACTTTCCTCATCACCTCACAACTGGTAGATAGGACATTTCAAGTGAAGTCATATTCCATGGATCTATAGATATGAGAACTTACAGAAATAGTTTGCAAAATGTTCATTTGTTGCGTATTTTGAGATCTGTGTTTGAAATGATTGGCACTAATAGAAGTCACATAAATCAAACAATAAGACTTTGGAGTCTCAGCTTTCACAGTATGATATTATTTGGAAATGTCATATTGTGAAAGGTAAGACTCCAAAGTCATGCCTACACTACATCCCGAAACATGAGTCTCAAAAGTCACACACATAAGGATAAATACACAAACAAGAAAAAGTTGAAACCTTGTTTCATTTGAATAAAATTAATAAGTTTTGCCTTCTGATAAGTCTTTATAAAACAAAGAGACTATTTTGTATTCAATGAATACTAAACACATTTCATACTGTAACAAAATGTGAAAGTTATGAAAACTGAGTAGGACATGTAAGCTTCCAGTCATCCCTGTCACTATTTCTTGGCTTTCAACATTTGGGCTTGTTTGAAACATGTGTAGGCTCCAGCTCAAAAAATGGTTGTCCTCTACATACAATTGCATGTACCTCTGTGGCTGCAGTGGTCTTTTCTTAATGTGACCAAAAATACATACCCGTACATGCCTTGTTTTATCTTCTTTCCTCCCTTTTCTCTGTTGACTTTCAACTGCCTCAATCCACTTATCTTCTCTTCTCCAGAACCCCGCCATTGGCACTCGTCATGTACCACCAACCCAAAGTGTCACACTTGGTGACAAGTCGTAAGTGGTGTCATCGTCATGACTGTCACTGCCATGCATAGCCATCCTCCTCAGTGTCTTCAAAAAACTATAGAGCAGTAGAAACACTCAAAATGCATTAGTCCTTCGATATGAGCCATGTAGTGAATTGACAACCTCAAGAAACCCTAGGGCTTCTTATGGATGAAAAAACCATGATTTGCCTTCATTACCTACTTTTTGTCAATCACCAGTACAGAGGGATGCCATTCAGCACCTGGGTACAAAAATGGGATTTAAATACCATAATGTTTGAGTTCAATGTGTGTGGGCTTGGGATTCGAATTAAAATGCCAATGTGAAAAAGTTGCATTTACTTACAAGCAACAAAGTTCAGTGCCTATCAACAGGAAGAATAAATAAAACAACAAACCCCCCTATTGTGGTCTTACCCAAAGCATACACCAGATCGCACAAGGATTTCATCAAGTTCAAAAGATAAACAATGTTACAAAGGTGCATAGATCCCACCTTCAAAAGGGGGCAGTACTTGAATAGGAAAAAAAAAAA
>Ga0209208_10005684_pt1 | contig 17312 bp, 12 predicted proteins | sample S1TSphfallax_3_FD_187694 | JGI IMG/M metagenome (GOLD analysis project Ga0209208, IMG submission 187694) | Host-associated microbial communities from peat moss isolated from Minnesota, USA - S1T2_Fd - Sphagnum fallax MG (SPAdes) (version 2) | ecosystem: Host-associated > Plants > Peat moss >... | reverse complement strand
AAAAACATGTGCAATGTGAAATCATTTCCTTAGCACTCGTCTCTACTAGTAATATTTCCAAAGGCATATGTGTAATGCAAAATTGGTTGCTTGAGCACTTGTGTAAGTTTCTCGTAGTAGTTCCAAAGAACATGTGGAATCTGGAATGAATTAGACTTGTGAATTACTCTAATTGCTTGTGTGAGAATCAATTTGATTTCACATTGTTGTTCCAAATTGTTTTCTGAAAAGACTGCACTTTTGTTTCCAAGTTTTCTTCTTAATACTGCCTCCTAGTGAAGGATCCAAGGATAGTTTCAAACCCTTGGAACCAACTCTTCTTAAGAGAAAAAAAAAAAGGTTAAAACCCACCCCTGGAAGGTCTTTCAAAACTTTAAAAATAAACTACCTAGACCCGACTAATATTTCAAAAATCAAATACCTGCCCAACACTGGTCCACACACCATTTCACACTATGTAAAGCTTGAAATTCATTCAAATTCCTGTTTAACTTCATCTAAATTATACTGTTCATAGGTAATTGTTGTGCTGGTGGAAGACCTACTCTAAGACTTAGGGGGCTTACCTGATTGATGATGTTTATCCCATAGAAGGGCAGCGCCTTGAGGGACGATAAACACTAAACACCCCCACAAGTTTGCAGGCGTCAGTGCAGCACCCTGTGCGCGGTTCTGCGCATGCCCGTTTCGCATGATGAAAACATGTGCTGCTTAAAAGAAAGAAATCGATACTACATGTCCTCCTCAAATTGGAGGCAGGCAATTTTGAAGCCATGATCACCTATATAAAGAATCAGGCATCACACCAGCTGCTTTTGGTCAAGACTGTCTTAGTTTAAATTACCTACTTTTTCAGCCGACATTACCCCAACCCCTAATCAAAAACATAACCATGCTAGCACTGTGCGCAGGGACCCGCAAAGCTCATAGCGGGTGTTTAATGTCCTGCCAAGCCATACTGGGTACTCTCCACTTTGAAGGCGATCTCTCGCTTATATAGATCTGTGCAGACTGGTGTTTCTGTACCAACTTCCAAGGAAACCAGTCATAGAAGCACCTCAAAATTCACACCTCAACATGGAACTCTCAATGCTCCATAGAGAAGAGTCAAAGTGCAAGATCTTTACTGTACCCAACATATGTTTTTGTGTTCAGCAAAAAAGAAAAAAAAAGAGTGCGCATGATCTCTTGGCATAAAAAAAGTTCCTTGCACAGGTCTCTAAATTATGTTCACAGATCTACCTCTAGCAATTGCAAGAGATGCCGGTTGCCGTGCGCCTATTAAGCAGGCTCAATACCTGTAACACGATTCCAACAGCCTAATGGCTGAACGCATGAATTTGGAAGGACTTCAAAAACCATTATGTAAACTGTAGGTACCTCCAGCCAGGTGAGAATGTATTAAGCTGCAGCACTGAGAAACATGGCAAGAGACGTTACCGGTACACCTCTCGTTGCCCTCTGCGTATATGAAATGTATTGCTTGAAAGTGTACACTTTCTGATCACTCAACAGCTTGAACTGTGATTTCGCCTGCCTCCAATTTCGCATAGAAGTTCTGCACTTTGCGGCGTTCGGTCATGTGATGCATCTTCCAGAATGAGGCACCTGCATGCGGCCAAGAGGAATAAATCTCCAATCCATAAGCGTCTATTTGGAATCTTCGGAGAATTCCTAGTCAAGTGAAATGGGAAAAACTTCAACATCTAAGACTGCACAGTGCAAACATTGCATCCAGAGAACAAGAAGAAGTGTTGTTAACATTTTTGGAGCGAAACAAGAAACGTGGGCTTAAGTCTGTGTCACAATTATATCTTGCAGCTGATACCACCGCCAGACCAGTGCACACAATATAATATCCAGACGTGCATAGGCAGAGAGGGTTCAGGTTCTAGTGGCGGCAGTCGAAGCAATGAGCAGCGAAACCTCGTAAGATGCAACAAGTTACAACCAACAACATAAGCCAGACACCTGACGTTTGAAAAAACCAAGAAACATTTGTATGCGTATGGCATAATATGACATGAAATACTGTGCGAAGTCCAAGACTTCATCAAGACAGAAGCCCCGCAATTAACGCCTTGCAACAAACCAAGAGCCCTGGCCAATGTCCCTCCTTTGACGATTAGGAATTTCTAAGTCAAACCAGCGCTAATTCTGTTGCAAAATTGCAACTTCAAAAAAGTCCTGCAAGGCACTACCGCTCATGAGACAAAGTTACTACTGCGAGAAGCTCTTCTTTGTACCGTCGCCTGCACGTCACGTACGCTGGAGCTTTCACGCGTACATCAATTTCAACTTCCTCGGATTTTTATAACCGCAGATATTGAAGCAAACCAAGAAAGAACGGAGATATCACATCAAGACTAAGTACGCAAGAAACAAGACATGGTTGAAAACAGCGATATAGAGACACTGCAATGTGCATTGATCTCTGTCTCAAGTATATCAAGAAAATGACTACAAAACTGTAGGCTTAGTCAATCTAAAATGGACGATGAAAACTATAAACTGTTCCGCATGCCTAAGGCCCCCGCAAAAAGAAAGAAATTCAACAATTCTTTTCGAAGAATTGATCACCAAAATTACTTCAAGTGGACACTGGAGACTCAAGCTCGAAAGCGGATGATCAATTGTAACAGCACCAAGATTTCAAATTATCGCAACTTCTACTACCTGTGCAGGCGGCAACGATAGGTACTGAGTGCATCGTAATGCAAAGAGCCTCCTGCATCAGTGACAAGTACAGCAGGAGTACTTAAGAGGTAATCAAGGAAGATTGACTTACAGAAAATGCCAAGAACGATAGCGGTTGCAATCTCTCTGGGGACGATCTTGGTATGGATGTGATCATGATGACCACCGCCATGCGCCGCTGCTTGAGCCACAGCCTTTGCAGCCAGCCGAATCCTAGAAATCACCATGACAATCTCCCGATCTTATTCTTCTTCTTCTTCTTCTTCTTCTCCTTCTTCTTGCAGCAAATCAACAACCAAAAACGCCTCTAACTCCGTCCTCTTCCTTTGCCTTCTCTTCTTCCGCGAGCACACTTTGAGATGCCAACAAGGAACCGTTGAGGTCCCGTAAGTAGGGACCGCAGTCCCCGGGACAGGACGTCGTTTGGACCAATCATGTGGAGCGACGACGTCCCGTCCTCCTGGGGTGCTGTCCTTTGATTGAGTGTGTGAATAGGATTTTGTTTCCTTACCATTTGGCCTGTGAAGAGTCTGCAGTGGAGTGTGCGAGCGAGCGAGACCAACACACCAGAGAGTGAGAGAATTTTGTGTGCGATGGCAGATAAGTCGGATCCGCGTATGCCATCAGCGGCTCGGCCCTATGTCCCCGCCTTGGTAGACCCCAACGATCTGCCTATTGATTACTCCAGCATCCTGGCCATAATATTTGGCATTGCTGGAGTGATGATGCGGGTGCGTTTCTCTTGTTTTTCTTTTGCTTTTTGAAACCCTATTTTTCTGTGTGTTTTTGTTTGGATTTTTTGGGTGTCTGGGCTGACAACAAAGTGTTGGAATTCGGATTTTCGATTCCAGAGCGTTGTTTGTAGTCTCTTGAGTCGGAGCTACTTTCTTTTTGCGTTGGAGTGTGTTCATTTCTTCATCGTCTTTGTGTTTTTGTTCGGATTTAGGGTTAGGGTTTCTAGGTTTTGGAGGAGGTAGGGATATTAGAAGCCTGCAAGTAGCCAGTCGCAGGCATTTGTGGGTGAATAGTAATTTTTCTTGGAAATCGTGGTCCAGTGCATTTCCTTCGTTTTTTGATTCTGGAGAACGCAGATGCTTTTCAGATCTTAGGAGGAGCTGTTTTCTCTTCTCGGATGAGGTTGCTTTGTCAAAATGTCTTGCTTGACAAGCACTTAACTTTGGTGGATTTTTGGGAGGTTGGTGGCAGCAAAAGGCGGCATCTTTTCTTTCATTAGTATTCATTGCCCAAGCACTTGCAAACATGAAGAACTTGGAGAATGACTTGAAGCAAATTGTCATGGCCTTGACGTAAATAATCTATTCCATTAGCAGGCCTTTTTCTGAACATCTCTTTGCTGTTGGGTTCCTGATCAAAGACAGTTTGTGGGTTTTTAGTTTCAGGAGAGTTATTCTTTTAGTTTCAGTGTACTATGACAGTCAATTACAGTGTGACATCACTCTAGGAAGCAGAAATATGTTTACAAGATAGAATGGTTTCACTCTATGACAGCTGCATGCAATTCATATGCAGGTTTGCCGTGATGGGGCTCATCACAAATTACTTGGGACCTGGCCCCAAAGTAGCAGCAGGTTCAACCTAACACAGCACCAACTTTGGGGTCCACTGCATTTTAGTAAGGTATTTAGGTTACAGTACATGGTTAGCACATTCTCATTTATCACCACAAAATTAAATCTTTTGACAGGGCTTTTTGCAGCAGGGATCATAGCTCTTCCTGGTCACTACAACCTGCAGCTAGCAGTTTCATGTTTACAATTGGGGTAAAGACTTTTTCTGTTGAACTTCAATTCTTGTATTACAAGCAGATTTCTCCTGACTGATTGTCAATCTCGGAAGGAGGCCCATTTGAATGGGTGGTGATGTTTGCCATAGCAGATCATTTTTTCACCGTTAATGTTAATGCCCACAATGCTTTTTGAGGCACTTGTGTGTTTTGATCAGCTCAGAATTTGCTAGTTCATTCATAGTTCATCTCCCAATGGTGGGATGGAAAGTAAATGAGAGGTGGGCTTTGCAATCGATTGATATTCAAAGTATAGTGCATTTGGAGAAGTTTGAGGTGTGACTGGTTTCTAGTGCTTTTGAATGGTCAAATTTGTGTGATGTGGAATTGTGTCACTGGTTCACTGGATCTATGGCATGACTTTGCATGGAGAGTCAGGTGTTCTTCTCTTTCATTACTCAATACTGTTGTGATGCACTCCCTTATTACATACTTGCTTGGCAATTGATTCATGCAAATTGGAAACCACTCTGCTATTGAATGGTGCCTTCTTTTTCCCTCCTGATCATCTCTGGAAAGCTAAGAGTGGGTAGAGGTGAATCTCTAACGCTGCTGCTACATGGCTCTAGAACACAAAGACAAAAGGGAATGAGAGAATTATTATCGGAAAGGTATTGAGAAACTGTTGAGGACAGTGGGAACAGTTTATGCTCAAACCAAAACTAGTCCAGCAAATATATGTGCTGCATGAACCAAGGTGCAAAACCAGGTAGAGCATTTCCTTGGAGGCTTGTCCACTATGAGATGAGCTTGCTGTAATTGACTAACTCAGTGCTGCATAATAAGACTTGGTGCATATAGAAGTGTCACAACACTGCAGTTTCATATAATACATATCCTTTGCAAGGACACCATTATTGTCTATATGTACAAAGCTTAACTTCATTGTGTTTGTTTAGTGATGAGAAGGTTAGCATCTTCTCTATCAAGGACATGACTAGCCATGGGGGCCGTGCAGGTTTCAGGTGGTGAAGACTTCCCACTAAACCCTAAACCCAATATCCCCAAATTTATTTATGGTTCAACCTTTTCAGATTCATCCATTGTCAAACTTTCCTTGACTCCATTGTTTGATTCCATCCTTCCCAAATGTCCTTTAATTCATCCATTGTTCAACCTCCTTGTTCCCATCCATTGTCAAACTTGTCTAAATTCATCAACTATTTTTGCCTTCTTTGAATTCATCTATTGTCTCATTTCTTTGAGTTCATCCATTGTCCAAACTTTCCAAAGATTCCCAATTTCCTAAGTTCCATCTTTCTCAAAATTCATCCATTCTCCAACTTTCTAGATGAAAACTCTATTGAAGTGCACTCAATTTCAAGCATAATTAAAAGTTGATCAACATGAAATATAATACATTTACAAAGTGGAGGAATTTTATTTTCACATTGGTAATTAATAGGCAGATTTATTTATTTTTTCAATTTCCCTAAGTAGGAAATGGATGGAGAGCATCCCAAGGTTTAGATTAAGCATTTATTTATTTGAGGGCAGTTTTTAAAAACTATCCAAAGTGATGACCGACTTTTTGGGGCAGTCAAAAAGTGGTGATATTTCTTCAAATATCAAAATTTCCTTTCTTTCTTTTGATGATTTCTCTTTAAAACCAAGCATCTACAACAGAATATTCCAGTTTTTTTTTTTGGGTGGGGAGGGGGGAGCGGTCAGCCTGGTGCAAAAATTCACCTAAAAAGAAAACACTCTCATAGGTAAGCTTTTGTGGTTAGTTGGGCCCACTACTAGGTTAAGTTACTATGGTAGGTTTGTGGGGCTGATTAGTTGTGGGTTCGAACCTCAGTAGGTACCCCCGCCCCTCTTAAGTAAAAGAATAATAGCACCTACCAATCCCCCTACTCTTTCCCACGTGTGAAGAAGGGCTTTGAGCTTTTTCTCTTTCCTTGCATACTAGGGAAGCTGTCTTTTATGTGTTGGTGTGTGTGATTTGCTGCTTTCCAAGGCTTCGTGGTGTCGATCGGAGTGATTTTTCTTTCGTGGCGGATCTTGGATCTCTTTGTGATCGAGTTTTGCAAGCAGGACTTGCAGAAGAGAAGAGAAAGGGAACCTGTTGGGGTTGCATGGACGTGCTGCGTGGAGTAAGAGGAGATTAGGAAGCAGTTCCAATTTGTGGGAAGCTTAGGGTTTGAAGATCTGGTACACGGAAACTATGTACTGAGAGTGTGTTTTTTTTTTTTAATTTCCTGCTTTTCCTTGCATGATGTCGTTGATTATATGGAGCCTTGAGTTTTGCGCAAGGATTTTGAACGAGGAGTTTGAGATGGAAGAAGCGGTATTTTGAGGGAGCGTTGCAAAAAGCTAGGGTTTCGGATTGCAGTAGTTTTGTTGGGAATTTTTTGGGCAAGAAGAATCGGAAGTTACGGGAAGAAAGTAGGCAGCTTTTTTCATGCTTCCAAACGATTGTGTCAAGTCTGGCTAGGGTTCAGTAATTAGATAGTCCAGGCAAGAGAATGCTTTGCAAGGCTAGGGTTTGAGATTGCCTGTGGAATAAGCAAAAGGGAATTCTAAGAGTGGCAGGCACAAAGGGCTGGAATCTTGGAGCCGTTAGGGTTTGAGATTAAGTGTGGAAGAATTTAGAAACGAAGATTTTAGGGATGGAGATTGAGACGATGATACTGGCACCAGCACCAGCACCAGGAGTTTTTCCTGACCAACCTGCAAGAGATGCACCAATGTGTTTGAGAATGATGAAGCCATCAGGAACACAAGGATTCAGGGAAGTCTTGTATGACCTAGTACTGGCCTTGCCTGCATTGCTTTTCTTGCTGTTTCTCCTCACAAGACTGCGATCCAGTGTGCGGAAGCTGATGCAGAGTCGCTCACACATAATGACCACTTACTACACATTTTTATGGGTGATTTGTATTCTGAACATCTGCTGGACTCTTCTGAAGATGCAGCAGACAAGAGGACCTGACCAAGAGACTGCCTGGAATGTCATGTCACTGGTTACAAGGTTTGGCATGGTGTTGCTAGAGGTTAGTGTTGTGGTGTTTCTGTCACAAGGATATCTCATCAGTGGCTGGGATGCATTGCTCCGCACACTCCTTTTCTCTGGCCTCTTTGCTGCGGTTGATGCCTTGTTGAATGCGGTGTACATCTTTGGACTCTCCATTCCTTTGTTCATTACACAGGATGATGCAGGAGACTGGAACAAATGGGGCTTCTGGATGATGCATAATCTCTTCTTCACAGCAGTTTACTTTGTGATTCTTATCCTTCCTTACACCAGGTGGCGGGACCGATTACCAGCACGGCCAGCTTTTTATCACTATGTCCTGATTCTATTCATCCTTAATGGCTTGGAAGCCTTTGGAAGTACACTTCTTGGATTTGGAGCTGATTTTGGGTATTGCGTCTATGGCTTGTCTGCTTTTTTCTATTATGCTCTTTACCCACCTCTCCTGTATGCCACCTTCTTGGCAGACTTCCTACGGGAGGAAGATTTGCAAATGGAGGATGCATATTACTCAGAGATGAAAGACGCAGGTTATTTTGATGCTGATTGGGAGTAGCATTGGGTCTCTCTGTCATATGAGCCAAATAATGTAGGAGGGCAGATAGATGAGGCAAAGACAAGTTCTGCTTAAAATGTATATATGAAAGCTGGTAGGATGATTTGAGACCAGAGGTCAAGGGCTGGATAAGTTCAGCTGCACAGAGGCTGAAGGAAGCCATTGTCAGTTTGTCTGTTGTAACTTTATTGGCCAGAGTAAATGACCCATGTCCACATTCTTGTCTGTGGAAAAAAAATTCTGCCCCTCTTACAGTCACCTTGGCAATGAGAGTCTTCAGATGGATGTTAATGGAAGTTCCCTTGTTTGGTACTACCCTCTGTCTATGCATGCCTCAGGCTCAGATGCTTCCATGTACAGGCACAAGCTAAAGCAAGCTTGTTGCAGCTTGTACAATGATATTGTTACTTTTTCTATTAGCTCTGTTCTAGAGTCCTAGTCAATATCTTGAAGGAGTTGTCTTACGATTGCTTCTGGAAATGTGACAGAAACTCAGAACACAGATTTGTGTATGATCATTTGCCCTTTTCTCTACCTTTACATATTGCTTCTTCCTGTTCACAACCAGTATATTTGCTTTCATGCTCCTTTATGTTTTGGAAGCAAGCTTTGCAAAAAGTGAGCAATCATAGTTGGCCTTTGAATCTCAATTATCACTTGTATATGTGTTGGGACTTTCACACCATTGTTTCCACAGCAAGCACAGTAATGCACACAATAGACTGAATTCTTCATGTGATTTTCTGAACCATGAAAATCACAACCCAAGTATTTGAATTCTGACTGTGATGTAGATTGGTTTCTATGTCTGCTGTGAATTGATCATGCTTATCATGCCCTTGGAGACAGAGGCTCTATGTGCATTTTTGTGTGATGTCAATGGTTTCACAGATGCGCTTCTAAGCTTCTATGGATTTGTTGGTCACCAGCCCAATTTTTTTAATTCTTCCTTCAGCCTGACCTTAGGTATTCATTTTTCTTGGGCTTCTTTGGATCTTTTCTTGTTCTCTAATCTTTCAGCTACTCCAGCTTTAACCAAGAACCCAGTACTCCCCTACTGTGTCCCCTCATGAGGTGCGGCTGATTCATCTGGCATCCTCAAGAGAACTCTTCTGCAAACCACTCCAATGAGTGAAATCCACTCCCAAAAGCTCTTCATTTTCTTCCACAAACATCAATTCATTGCATGAGGCTCCTTCCACTTACATGAAGCTTTCTTCAGTTCAGCAAGGCAATGAAAATAAACAATGCTTGCCTTTACATCCCACTATAGCAACAAGGAAACAATAAAACACAAATAGAATTTACAAAGCTCAAAAACTTACAAAAATAGCAAAAAATTAGTTTGCATGTGTTGGAACCTATCCACCACAGTCATCTAAAATGTCTGAAAGGATCACATATAAACAGACTACTTTTATCTTTTTCTGATTTTTTTCTCTACAAAGTGGTTCCATTGGTCCAGTCTGTCATCATCAACTAACATAGCTTTGTATCTGTTGTATAAGTGTATTTTGGGCCTCAGCAAAACAGCTTTGAATTTGTTGTATAACTGCTCTTATTTGGCCCTCTGCAAAAAAACTTGCAATACCTGTAAAAGCTTTACAGAAGATACAACTTACACCTGATCTGCAAGCCAAGCCTAAGTACTACTGAATCTTCCTTTTCACCCCACAAATCCTGGGTGTTGAGGAGAAATTGCTGAGCAGTTTTAGGCGGCTTTTGCAAAACCAAGTCGTGTATTTCCAAAGTCAAAAACAGTATGGTAAGCTCCCATGAATACATCTCCTAGAATCCTGTATGGAAACACAGATACAAAACCAGACATTGAAACTAGTCAGCTGTAAGGTCACACAAAACTAGAGATTACATATGCTCTTCAATGCCATCATCCAAAGTTCTAACATACATGACATCATACACAGAGAACACCAATGAATGTGCCATGGCTAAAAATTCCTCTTCCCACAAATCTGCAAACAAGTTCTTTTTCAGAAAACCAATGTTGAAGGAGGCCAGAATAAACTGTTTTGTCACAGATAAGAATTTCCACAAATGTCGCACAAGAGTGGGTAAAATACCATAGTGGCCCTGCTGGAGGAGGAATGTCAAATCCAATGAAGCCACTGACGCACTGAGTTTCAGGACCTTCTCCAATCTTCAAAATATACTGAAAGGTACAACATACACAATGCATCATCATAACTAATGTCAAACTCTGGGCATAAATGGACGGACTACACCTTACATCATTCTTGTTCAACTGAGTAAATACAATGACCACAGGAAAGTCATCCACCCAATTGACAGGGAATGACTTGTGCACAAAGGGAGGGAAGAGCTGTAAAAGCAGGAAGAGTCACTCACCTCATCAGGTGTAAGCTCAAATGTTTTGTCAGCAATTGTGAAGGCCACATTTGGCATGGATGAAAGCGAGTTACAATCGACCACTGATTCTCCATTAGGACTGGGCAGTCTCTCGCAGAGCTGTGCACCCCAAAATGGAACATCAGATATAACAACAAACAATCATTTCATATCACTGTAAGATCAAAATGCAACTTGAAAATGCTCACTTGATACTCATCAAAAGTACCAATTGAATTCTAAACCTTAAGTCCTCTACAAACTCATAATTACACTAGTGTCTTGGGGGTTTTGTGTACCAACCCGATTGAGGTAGGAATCAATCTGTTCCCTGGTTCGGTTCTCTCTCAACTGATTTTGTGCCCAGACGACAGCCATCTCACAGACTGTGCATGCTGGGTCAGCTTTTCCAACTCCACTGGAGATAGATGCATCCTTGTTGAGCACACTGGCAATACCTGGCTCACTGTTTTAACATGCAGACAAACTCTTCCACATGAGAATCCAGTCAATCTGCAGCATACAAAACACCATCCTGATTGGAAATCACTGATCTTACCTGAAATCAGCAATGTCAGCATCAGATACATCATCAAAGGGAGTTCATCACAAACCTTTTCTCACTAGAGCCGTATTTGCATATCCCAATCTGAGTGCACACTTTGATGGGATTCATCTGCAGAGGAAAAACCTCTCATTTTAGATTGCATGCCATCAGTGAATCAAGGGAAACTAGACCACCATGACCTCAAAAGGGTAGATGTCAGTAGAAAGTCACAGTCCAGCAACAAGAAACAGCATAATGCTTACTGCTCCGTATGACATGCAGGTTCCATCAGCATTCCATCAGACATCAACATCAGACAGTTCCATCCCCAAATGCAAGTCAACAGACATTTCAACCTGTTCCAGAAGCATTTCGATAATCTGGTCACCATATTCTTGAACAACCATCTTGCACTCATTGCTCACAATGCCAGTAGCACCAATGGCCAAATTAATCTCCGCCACAATCCCCTGGTTTGGTCACATTACACATGCCTTAATGATGCCATCCTATCTCAGGCAAATGGTTCAGAAAATGTAAAATTGCTTTAAGACAGCTCTTTCTGGGAGATTTGGTGAAGTACTCACTGTTGGACCAGCCAATAGAGATGTACCAGAATCTGCAATTGCAGCACATCCTCCTTTGCAAAATCCTACATAAAATCCAAAGCCACAATTGATAAAAACTCCATACTAAATTAAGAATCCTTTCAACAGAACACCAATATCAATAATGTCTTTGAAGTACAGAATTAACAAGTCTGCATAGAAGCAGCACCTGAACTTTGCCCACCGATAAGCACATCACCCATGTTGAACTGCCACAGCAAACAACACAATTAGCTTCGCAGCCTATACTCTAAAGATCACTATTGCTAATTCCCTCAATACCTTGCAAAACAAAGATCTCCAAGAAATTCAGTGCCAAAAATGTCGTCTTTCAAAAAACTTCAACCATTACCTGCCAGTAGCCCTTGTGAGTGACAGGAGTGTAGACATGTTCACCCGTGAAGTGCTTGGGATCCACCCCACCAAACACCAACTCTCCTCCATGCTCCTCATCAGTCACATCACGGTTCAACCAGAATGAGAACACAGGTTCTGTCACAAGGCCCTGGTCCAACATATTGTACCTGAGCACCTCCACATGCCCCATGTTCTTCTCACACCGGCCTCCAAAATCTAAGCAGAACCCAAATGTTGGACTTGACCCATATGATGATCTAACTACAGATACAATTTCCAGAAGTGATACGTATACATGTGTCTACACAGAATTGCAGAGAAATCTCCACAACAAGAATTCAAAGAGAACACAACAATCAGTGCAAAACCAAGATCTCTAAGAGATTTTGTGCAGATAAAAAAATAAAACAAAATTGGGTACAGATAACATGACTACACAACATGCAAGAAGGAGCATACCAGATAGGGGTCACATGATTCACAGATATCTCCTGAAATCCAAGGCCAAGAATGCCATCAAACTTAGCTGCCACAAAGACAAGCCCAGGCTCCTTGGTTGCCTCTGCAAAGACCTGCACACATGAGCCAAAATGGAGTCTTTAGAAAATTATGCTGCTCACATAGAAACAGTCATGATCTTCTCCACAAGAAAACAACTTTGCAGAAAAAATGGCATTCACACACACCATAGCTTGACCATCTTCTGCAAGAACTGGAACAACATACACATATAGTTCATGTGGAGCAATCTACCTACCTGGCCTTTCACAGTGAGGTCGCCGAGAGTAACATCATCTTGGCTGAGAAAACCCTCAGTGGCCCCAGTTCCGTACCTTATTGCAAAAGCAGTGCCTGAGAATCAATCATTCATGAAGCCACAAGCTCATCAGTTTCATCGACAGAGCAAGATGTCCACAAAGAGCCTAGTACCTATATGTAGCTTGATTAGTGAACACCACTTGAAGCAACAGATTTGTTTTCACAAAAAATACAAGGAATCTATAGGCAGAGTTTGTGTGTCCATTTGTCCAAAAATTACACACATCTCATAAACAAAGGTCAGCCTGGCACTACAGGCACAAATGGAAACAAACTTACCAAACTACAGAAAGCAGATGAGGAGTCACAATCTATGACAAGAAAATTGATCAATCCTCCAACCCAAACCACATTCCCCAACAGATAAGAAGGACATGCAAGTCGTGCAAATTGTGACCTAGTTTTAGAGAATTGAATGATGGGTATTTCTTTTTTACCATCTTCCTTGTATGTTCTTGACTGGCCAGACTTGTACTTGTGGTGGAAGTAGCAAGCAAGCTGAAAAAAAAAACAGGCAAGAGCTGGATCAAGTTTCTCACTTTCTCACAAAATTGTTAAAGAAGCACAGAGAACAACACAAAAGTGTGGCTCAAATCTTTTCCATTTTGTAGAATAGAAGGGTGGCAAAATTAAGAAGAAATTCGACACATGTTCTCAAAAGAGAAGTACCATACCGAGAAATGACATTTGGATGACGGCACCCACATATTGGAGCTTCCAGTATCGAATATGACTGTAAACGTCTGCTTTGGTGACCCAATTCCGATCTCACCGTAGTACTGCGCGTCCATGTAATTGTTCAACGCGACATCATCCTCATTAGCTCCCTCCCACAGCAGCATCCCACCTCCTAGTCGCACCCCTCTGTCGATCGTCCGCGCCTTCATGGCCCTCAACCCCTGCAAAGTGACACCCTTCTTCTTCAACACGACGACTTTGGGCACGCCTCGTTCTTCTCCGCCACATGCTACCTCCAAAAACCCCGCCGCCGAAAGAAGGGCGAGCACTAAAACGAAATTCCGAGTGAAACCCATTGTCAACAACTGTTTTGCGCAACTGCTACAATTTACGGCGCAACAAAAGAGCTTAAGACGAGCAAGAAATTGTTGCTTGCGCACAAGAACAATGCATAGAACAATGCGTAGCTCGCCGACCAAGTTGTCCACCGCCCTAATTTCGGTTCCCAGGGTTATCGTACGACGGAAGCTGCAGCTGTGACCGGTCATGACCAGTCTCCCCGGTTGTTGTTTTTTCTTGTAGCCTACTTACTAGGTACCTAGTAGGTAAGTATATACTAGTTTAGGGTATATACCTATGATTAGAGCCTCTAGTGTTGTAGAGTAGGTCTCTAGGTAAATAAACAAGGGGGTCCATATTCCATACTTGTAGCCTTTTTTTTTTTAATTGGTGAAATTTTGCCAAAAAGTAAAATGAAAAATTCAAAAATGAAGTGATTTTTGAAGAGTTTCCTCCAATGTTTTTTTTTTTTTTTTTTTTTTTTTTTTTTTTCAAGTTTTTTTTTTTCCATGGAAGTGACAAGCATATCTTATATATAAATTCACTACGTCCGTGCGTCCGTCTGTCCGACCCGTCACTCTTTGCGTGGTAACCGGACCAGAACCGGAACCGCTACTGTGTTTTCAGGACTTGGGATCTGAACTTTGGGGCCTGCATTTTCACACTCGCGGTTTCCAAGACCGAAACCTGAAAACTTTTAAGACGTGACTTTCAGGATGTGGGATCTCAATTTTGGGACCTGGATTTCACACAGGGCGCTTCACAGTGGCCTTCGGCCATGGGCACCCACTAGTCCCAAGAATGGCAACCAATTTTTAGGACCTATACCAAAAATATTTCTTTTAAAATTTGGCTACCCTATTCTGGCCAAGAATAGAAATGTGATGAACCTGACTTAAAAATCTTCATTTTTGGCAAATTTCTTTAAAAGGAAGAATTTTGGGATAAAATGTGTCTTTTTTCCTAAAAAAACAAAGTTGGTTTCCACCAAAAACAAAATTCTTAGCAAATGTTCACAACCTAGCCATTACCAAAAAAAAAAGAAAGGAAGGTGCAAAATGTGCAAAGGACTTCTTTTTTTTTAAATAGGCCCAAGTCCCCATATTACAAGGAACAAAAAATCTAAACTTGGCATATTTAGATAATAGCTTCCAACAAGTCACAAAATTATAGGACGAATCCTAAAGTTTTCTACTTCCCCTTCTAACCTCTAGCCAAATTTGGCTAAGTCATCTTGTGCATCACCAACCCACCTACTTCACAAATTTGAAAAAAACACCAATTTCCATCACCAAAAGTGAGAAAAAATTAAATAAATAAAAATTAATGGATTCCTAATAGTTAGTTTTTAATGTGGCTTAAATAAAGGAGTTTGATTAAAAAATATGTATTTCATATTTGGTTTATAGCCATTTTTGGCTAAATTTTTGTAAGGATGATCACCATTTCTTTCTACATCTTCCTAACATATGAAGCTTCTTATACTTACTTAGTAGGTGTAAGAGGCCTTCATAGGCACAAGATGCCTCCTATAAAACAAATAGGAGGCATTATTAATGTATATTAAAGTGTGGCCCTCCAAATACTCTAAGAAAATTTTCCAATTCTTCTAGATTTATATGAAATGAACTCTCCACCCAGCCATAGACAAATCCATGCAAGTTGCTACACTAATGTGGCCTGTGGCGTTGGCCCAAGTGTTACCACGCCCTCAAGTGACTTTTCCTTCCAAAACCCAGTTTTTTGGAATTTATTTGAATTTTCAGCAGCAGAAATCACTTAAATAAAATCAATATCTCCCACATTCTGAATCCAAATCTTACCAAATAAATAAATAAATTTCCATTAAATCCTGCTCATCAAGATCTTTCCAACAACACCCAAGGCACATTCCAATTCCTAAGTAAATTATTATTTCTTGTAGGTATTGATTTTCTAAATTAAATTTAATATTTTTCCGTTTCTTGTTAAATTCCTTTAATCATAGTAGCAATCATTAGACTATGAAGTCTATTTATTGTGTTTTTTCCATTTTTATTACCTAATAATCTCACATAATTTTGTCCCATAATTGTCAAGTTTGTAATATTTACAATCTATTTGTAGAATAATCAAAAAATAGCAAGAAGAGACATAAAATTTATTATGTATCAAATGTTTTTACTTGAATGTGTCTATCAATTGTATTCTAATAAAGAAAAGATAAAACATATTTTTTATGGCCTTGACAAGTACAACAATTTTTATATTTTAAAATGATATTATATTATTTCATTGAATATGGTTGTGATCAAGGTTCCTTGAACACAATTACCAAATATCAAATGGGATGCTTTTTGTTTATTCAAAAAATAAATCCTAGATTTTTGTGTACAAAAGGGGACCCAAGGGTTTTTATCATATTTTCATCCATTTGGATTTTATTTTTATTTTTTATTACATGATAGATGATAAAAATAACCATCCTTACTTTTCTTTTTTTTCTACTTTACCATGTTTGCACCCAAGATGAAACTAGTTGTGTTTGCCCCATACATGTTTGGTAAGACCTAAAATCATACATGCATGTTTACTATTTTAAGGTAATAGTAAATTTCTATAACATAACAAACAACAATAATACCAAAAAAATAATCAATTAAAAAACAAATTTATTATGATTTTTGTTATTAACTCTTCATCAAAGCCAGATTGAAGTTTTTTGAATAACATCACATTAATTAAAAACATTTATATCTCAAAACAATTTGCATTTAAATTTTAATTTATTTTTAAATTGACATGTTTTATTTAATATATTCTTACATAATCTTTCAAATCATTTTTTAAAGAATCTCATTTTAATAGTTTTAAAAGAATGGAAGCTCATTATTTGTATGTTTATCAAACGAATTTCACTTTAAAAATTAGTCATATAATTTTTTTTTACATTTCATAATGTTATGAAACCTCATGATACAAAAAGGCAGGTGACAACCCCAAAAAAAAAAGATATAGAATAATGATTAAATCAATTGCCCAACATTCATAATTTCAAAAAAAACCCAACAATATATGGGTAAACTTCAAAACAACCCATGATTGGATGGGTGCACCAAAAATCTACACATGCGCATCAATTAGCTTAGGGCAATTAAAAAAAAAAGCTGAAATTTCAATGATGTTTTATATGCAAAGTTTAATCCCTTCACTTAAAAACACTACTTTTTCATTCACATCATTGAGCAATAATCAATAAAACACAAAAGGCTTCTATAACCTTGAGCAAAACATTTAAACAAAAAACAACGTTGTTAATCTCCCATGACCAATTTTTCATAGACAAAAAATTGATTACCACCTTATGCAAGAGACACAAAACAAGTTGCAACATGACAAAAAACAAAGAAAAAAAAATTCAAAATCACAATGAAATTCTAACCACCAAGCTCAAACACTAAACCCAACAATGTTGTTCTTTTGTTCACCTTATAAAATAACTCGTGAAACATGCACATAATCATTGTAGCCAACCTTTTTACAAACAAAAAATCAACTTTGCTAACAATTGATTAACATCTTTT
>Ga0209208_10005683_pt1 | contig 17313 bp, 20 predicted proteins | sample S1TSphfallax_3_FD_187694 | JGI IMG/M metagenome (GOLD analysis project Ga0209208, IMG submission 187694) | Host-associated microbial communities from peat moss isolated from Minnesota, USA - S1T2_Fd - Sphagnum fallax MG (SPAdes) (version 2) | ecosystem: Host-associated > Plants > Peat moss >... | reverse complement strand
AAAAAGGGTGAAATTAAAAAAAAAAAAAAAAAACACTAGCATTATTTAAGGGTGGGGGGACCTCAGTTTTTGTGGTGAACTGAGTTTCATCCTGTCTTTCCTCTTTCTTTAGCTCCTGCACTGTTACTGCATATATTTTCACAGCTCCTACTTGTAAAGCTACTATAATTAGTCTTGAACCTTGTGCATTAAATGCTGATTTTCAGCATTTCATTCCCAGATTTAATAAAAAAAATTCTTACTTTATGGATACCCCTGAAAGAAGGGTTTGGGATGAAAGGAGGCCCAAAGACAGGGTGACTTTACAAATAATTTTAGTATTTACACTTAGACTTACACACCTCAAAACATTTACACGGGGCTGTGTAAGTGTATTTGACAAATATTTACACTCGCCTTGTGTAAGTTAGTAAAAAAAAACTTATATATATATATATACTGCAACAGGATAAGTGTAAGTGTAAAAAATTTGGACATGTAAGTGTAAATGATTTAACACTTACAATGGATTTACATGCTGTATATATGGCTATTAACACTTACACACACAACACTGGTACTAAGCAATCAATAATAATGTCAAACAAATTTCTAGAACTTTGGGTGGTGAGCACTTGATTTTAAACAAAAGTGAGATTTATTAAAAAAATAATTTAATTATTGTGGGAATGGCAAATCGATAATAATATCAAACAAATTTCTAGAACTTTGGGTGGTGAGCACTTGATTTTAAACAAAAGTGAGATTTATTAAAAAAATAATTTAATTATTGTGGGAATGGTAAAGGTACTATGGTACTTACCCTTTTTCTCTTTTGAGGGAAAATAAGACACACACACACACACACACACGACTCTCTTCTCTTTTCTCTTTCTCTTACTATTGTGCATGTGGTAAGAAAACAAAGGAGATCCTTGCATGGGACACTTTCAAAAGGGGAAAAGAGTAGCTGTACTTCACTAGGTGGCTTTTGTCTTGGGAGATTCTTGAGCACAAGTTTCCTCAGCAGGTCAGATGGAAATTTCCACAGCACTTGACTTGGAAACTTCCATTCAAACAGTTGTTTGTTTTTTGAGGTGGCATCATGCCAAGACTTGCCAAAAAGCTCAAATGCCAAGACTTGGTGACAAAGGGAAGTTACAAAGTTCAATTGATGCAACCCTGCAAAGACCCAATGGCCAACTAGCAAAGCAAAGCCAAAAAAACACAAGTATATTAAAAAAACCCAATAGAAAAGAAAACAATATTAAACCTTGTGTGTGCACACATGTCACTCTTCTATCCACACCTAAACAGTAGGATGTGGATTTATTCAATTTTTTTTGGTTTTGTTTTGTTTTTTCTGCAAGTAAGAAAAAGCAAGTTGCAATCTAATCTTCTTCCAGAAATTGTGATGCATAAAGGAAAGAGAAAGGGAGGGGAGAGAGAGTGCAAGCTCCAGAATTCAAAGCAAGACATGTCCAGGAGGAGTAATATATCATTCTCTTGGGTCTGGTTGTATTCAATCAGCTGCCAAGAATCTGATCTGATGATGTTGATAAGGATCTGCTCTTGTCCTTCTTTCATGGAACATCGGAATTTCTGGTAAAGATGAGAGAGAGAGAGAGAGAGAGAGAGAGAATTCTTTTGTTTTTATGATGTGGAGAGTGTCTTCAGTTTGTTGTGTGATCAGTTGGGAAGAAACCCATGATGTAATTTGATCTATCCTGGAACATGGGAAATTCTTGTAACTTTATGAGAGAGAGAAATTATTACATTAAGATGCGGCGTGTCTTAAGTTTTATGAATAAAGAATCAGTCGCCAATTGTAATTTAAAGAAGTTTTGATCATCATGTATGTAGATCTGTGGTTGGTGCTGTAGCTAGTTGAGATCTGCATGAAGAAGATTTCAACAAAAATAAAATTCTCAAGCGTTGTGTTTTGAATCTGTTGCTGTGTCTCAGAGGTGGGATGAGAGAGTGGGAAGACGGAGGAGGTGGAGGAGGAAGAGAAGGCGGTGAGGAGAAGGAGGGTGTGTTGAAAAAGAGTCTAAGAAGTTACGAAGAATTCAGGTAACACCCAACACTAGAATCAGCAGAACAGTCAAGCAGCAGCAGAAAAAGAAGAAGAAGAAGAAGCATGGCTGACCAAGAAGCAACACAACAGCAGCCGCGCTCAACAAACGGTGATGGAGTTAGGAAGCAGAATAATGTGGAAGATCATGAAGTGGATCCATTCCGAGGATTGAACAGTACTCTAGTTGCTGATCAGAAACTCGAGGTTTCGAATGGGGAAAAATCAGTTTCCGATTCTTCTGAAGAGGACAAGCAGGACCAAAAGAAGAAGAGCAAAGTTCCAGCGCGTGGTGCACAAGTTGCCCCATACTTCAAGCTGTTTTCATTTGCTGATCCTTTGGATTACCTTCTCATGATACTAGGGACAATCGGCTCCATTGGCAACGGTATGACTCTTCCGATCATGACTCTTATACTGGGGGGACTCATCAATGCCTTTGGTGATAATCAGAACGACAACCAGCAAGTGATTCATGCAGTTTCAAAGGTACGTACAAAAGACTTCTTAGAAAGTCCAACAACAACAACACACATGGTACAGTAGTCCCTTTGTAGAATCTTGGGAAGAAGAATTCTGAAGACTTATGAACTCTTCTTGGGTGTCAAGAATCTTGGACCATACCCATCGTCAAGAATCTGTAAACCTTTTTTTCTGCACTTTGTATTTGTACCCATGCAGTCAGCCAGCCAGCCAGCCTTCAAGAGTTTTCAAGAGCTCAGGAGCTTTGTGACAGATATTGAGATCTTTTGCTCACCTACTCCTCCAACATCTCTTCAAAAAGAAAATCAGCAACCAAGTAATACTGACAGGAGCAAACATTGTGGATGATCAGAACCCCAAAAACAAAAAAAGGCTTGATTATGTTCGATTCCACACTTATTACTCTTCTTCTTCTCAACTGGTGGAGATTGTTTGATTTTTAGGTTTAGCAGTTCGAGACCTAGAAAGAGACGAATTGATATGTTGTTGAATTAATGTGGAACATATTATCCTCCCTCTCGACCTAATTCTGAGATTCAACCTGCTACTAACTACAAGGACCCCTCAGCTTCTATAGCCAGATCTCAATTCTCTCACATCATCCCTTCTCCAAATGAGAAGAAGAAGCAATGTTGTTGTTGTTATTTCTTTTGTCTGTCTATGTCTTCAATTTCTGAACTTGGAAATCAGGTGAAGCCTTGAAGATTCAACCACACCTTCACTCATGAATTTTGAAAGCTCTTGATGCCTTCGTATGAACTTTGTCTATGGAAGTAGAGTACATGTTTTTTGGTCTGTGTTTTTTTTCCCCCTCTGATTTAGTTCTGTGCTAATGTTGTGTTTGCAGATGTCTCTGAAGTATGTTTATTTAGGCATAGGAGCTGCAGTGGCATCCTATGCTGGTGCGAACTTTGCCTATCATTGTTGGATTAATCTTGTTGCCTGACATGTGCATGTGGGCCTTTATGCTCCTCATCACATCTTTCATACATATGATTCAAGCAAATTGTGAAAAGTTTCAAATTGTGTATGTTTTAATGATGTGTGATGACTGATCCAATAATATTGTTAGATTTGTTTTTGGTAGTGATATATGTTATGTGTATTGATGATAATTGGAGTATTTTGGTAGTTGTTTTGTTGGTAGCAATAGACGGGTGATGATGATGATCAAAGGTTTGAAGTTTTTGTGTTGTGTAATCAATGGGCAGGTGCTGAAATTCAGACTGAACTTTGCGTATGTAAATTGTGGTCTTGGTGTGCAGAGGTGACATTTTGGGTCATAACTGGGGAGCGACAGGCAGCTCGAATTAGGAGCAAGTATCTGAAAGCCATCTTGCGGCAGGATGTTACTTTCTTTGATAAAGAGACCAGCACAGGTGAGGTGGTTGGAAGGATGGCAGGGGATACTGTCCTTATTCAGGACGCAATTGGTGAGAAGGTATATATACCCAATTTTTTTTCCTTCTTATGCTCATCATCACCAATCGGGAATAGTAGGATTTATTATGAAAGTGATGTTTGACATTCAAGTTCATGTTTGTTCATTTTGTGAAACAAATCTCTAAATGTGTCGTTCATGAGTGTAAATGGATGTTGCAGTTTGTTGCTGTTTGTAGAAATATACAATGAAAAGAATTAATTTCTGGCAAGAGTCTTCTTTGTCTACAGCTTTGGAATGTTTGGGTGTGTTGTTCAATTTGCAGGTGGGCACATTCCAACAGTATGTAACAACATTTGTTGGTGGCTTTGTTGTTGGATTTATAAAGCAATGGAAGTTGACACTTGTGATTGTGGCAATCATGCCTCTTCTGGTAGTAGCCATCACCATGGTGTCTAAAAAGCTTTCCAGATTTGCGGGTCGAGGGCAGGAACACTATGCTGCTGCTGGAAACACCGTTCAGCAAGTTCTTGGTTCTATGCGGACTGTGAGTAGCAGCATCCTGATGTTCTTCTGCAACATTTGCACCACACTCACATGAATGACTTCTCTTCTGTATCTTAGAAGATCAACTTTAAATCGATGAACAAATCAATGTTGAATTGCTAAGCAGAGAACAAATCAAAATTTAGCTGGTAAGTTCAAGATTTGCATAACTCATGAGAAGTACCCAATTTTGCATTGGTTTAGGTGGCAGCATACACAGGTGAAGCAAAGGCAGTCCAGGAGTATGACAAGGCATTGGGAAAATCAGAGGTAGCAGGTATCAAAGCAGGCTTGGCCACTGGCGTTGGAATGGGGTTTGCTATGTTGGTAATGTTTGGAAGTTATGGGCTGGCAATGTGGTATGGCTCAGTTTTGGTAAGCAAAACATGAAACTGAATCCGCATCTATGACATTCAGATCTCATAACAACCAGCACACAGCTATGACCTTGAGCAGTTCTCAGTGCATCATAAACCCTAAACTCTAAACCAGAGTATCAGTGCACCATACACCTCAGTGCATCAAGTTGAACTAGTAGCTTTCCTTTGCAGAGTAACCCAAGATTTGAATAATAATATCTCAAACATTTTCTTGCAACATTGAGCATTTGCATTGCCAATAAAACCAGTATTGGAGGGAGGGACCACCTATTACAGCTTCATGTGTGCTTGACAAGTTCCTGATGTCAAACCAACCAGGTTGCATATCATGGAGCATCAGGGGGGAGTGTTGTCACTGTCATCTTTGCTGCTATTGGTGGTGGAAGGTATGCACCTGACCTTGACATGCACAGTTTTGCTTCCAATTGTGCAGTTCTTGCTGACAGAAAATACAATGCAAGACCAATCTTTCTAGTTTTGCATGTATACTATGTCTTGCAAGGGACAATTGAGGTTTTAAACCCACTAAATTTGTATGTCTCCCTGTCTGGTTCTTTCATGTCATGTGCAGGTCACTGGGGCAAGCAGGTCCTTTCCTGAGTGCGTTTGCTGCAGGTCAAGCAGCAGCATACAAGATGTTTGAAGTGATTGAACGGACACCTCCAATTGACACATCTGATTTGAGCGGTATAATTCCTGACACCCTTCAAGGAGAAATCACGCTCGAGAACATTGACTTCTCTTACCCGGCTCGGCCAGATGTGCCAATCTTCACAAATTTCAACCTCACCATATCTCCAGGCACCACAGTGGCATTGGTTGGAGAAAGTGGGTCAGGGAAATCGACGGTCGTAAGCTTGATACAAAGATTCTATGATCCGAATGGAGGTGCTGTGTTGGTGGATGGGATCGATATTAAGACACTGCAACTCAAGTGGTTGAGGCAACAGATTGGCCTTGTCAGTCAGGAGCCAGTGTTGTTTAGCACATCGATTCGAGAAAATATTGCATATGGTAAGGATGGAGCAACAGACAAGGAGATTCAAGCTGCAGCTGTACGTGCCAATGCAGCTAACTTCATCAACAAAATGCCAGAGGTGAGACACAACAAAATTCTTTGGCCTGTCATTGCATTGTACAGCACCCAAGGTTAGTAGTAATCTGAGCCTGACATAGAAGAGTTTCATTAGTATTAACGGTACTCATGGCTGGTGCAATGTGGGTAGGGATATGAGACACAAGTTGGGGAGGCAGGGATTCAATTATCAGGGGGGCAGAAGCAGCGGGTGGCAATAGCAAGGGCAATTCTGAAGAACCCAGGGATCCTCCTGCTGGATGAAGCTACCAGTGCATTAGATGCAGAGTCAGAGAGAGTGGTGCAGGATGCATTGGAACATATCATGGTTGGACGTACCACTGTTGTGGTTGCCCACCGTCTCACTACCATCCGCAACGCCAATGTTATTGCTGTCCTTCAACGTGGCAATATTGTAGAAACAGGTAAACTACACAATGATGTCTTCTTGCACCCCTTGATGTCTTGTTGGTTACAAGAAGCATTGTTGTTCTGGATGGAGGTGCAGAAGGGTACATGGTCTATGTGAGATATATGATTTTAACTTTGGACCTTTGCTGGGCCCTGACGCACTTGATGTTTTCTATAGTGTGCATGGATCTCACTGGATGGGATGATGGCTATTTGTTACTGCAGGGACACATACTGAGCTTCTAAGAAATCCAGATGGAGCATACTCACAGCTGGTCCGTCTCCAACAGATTGAGAAACAGCAGCCAGAGGAATATCGTAGAAGCATGGGAGAAGACAATCAGTTTCCTGAATCGGTAGATCAAATCAACTCCAACACTTCTGACATAATCACCAGGTCTGTGAGTGGACGTATCTCATCAGGAAGGAAGTCGGCCACTAGTACTCGTCATTCAACTGCATCTCTGCCAAGGGTTGGAATATCCTCCAGTCCTGATGATGACAAATTCAAAAGCAGCTTCAAGAGCAGTGGATCACAACAACGAGCTCATCATGAAGATCTTGAGTCCAGCAGCACTACTGATGCACAAGGGAAAAAAACTTCCTTGGCCAAGAAGTTATCTTTGAAATCATTACCAGCTGAGACTTCCTTGTTCCGTCTTGTAGCTCTGAACAAGCCAGAGTTACCATTCTTCATTCTGGGATCCCTGGCAGCTGCAGGAACTGGATTGATGTTTCCCATTTCAGGGCTTCTTATTTCCAACTTCATCAGTGCATTCTTCCTCCCAAACGTACATCAGTTACGTCATGAGGCTGATAAGTGGGGACTGGTGTATGGACTGATGGCAATTGGGATTTTTTTCATCATACCCATTCAGTATTCCTCTTTTGGTTTAATAGGGCAGAGACTGATCCGTCGTGTTCGTCGCATTGTGTTTGAACGCATAGTGCGCCAGGAAGTGGCATGGTTTGACAAAGATGAGAATGGAAGGTATGCAAAAGTATACAATCTAGAACAGCAAACCATTTGTAGTATATTCAGCTTGATGAGGTCCAAGTCAGGATGCTAGCAAAGCTTACGAGCATAGAGTATTTACAATTTACTTGCATTGCAGCTACCTGAATGGGAAGTTGGGACCATGTTGGGGGAATGTTGTGCAGTGGTTCTTTAGGGGCACGGCTATCAACAGATGCAGCATCGGTGAGGGCTATGGTGGGAGACAACTTGGCTCTAGTTGTGCAAAATCTAAGCACAATTGTGTGTGGTCTCTCCATTGCCTTTTCTGCAAACTGGGAACTGTCTCTACTGATTCTGGCTATGGTACCCCTCTTGGGTATGCAAGGATTCATGCAAGTCAAATTTTCCAAAGGCTTCAGCAACGATGCCAAGGTCCCCACTTCTTCTTCTTCATCTTCTTCCTTTTCCAAATTTACAAACATGTATGTATATATGTGAGAGACAGAGGAGATCAATGAGCTGATACATTGATCATCCTCAAACAACCATATCTATCACGATTTACAGTTTGTCACATTGTTTTGAAATTAATCATCATCATTACCATCATCATAAAATGCTGAACAGGTTGAATACCAAGATGCAAGTCGAGTGGCAGGTGACGCAGTTTCGAGTATTCGCACAGTGGCATCATTTTGTGCAGAAGACACAGTGGTACAATTGTATGAAGAGAAGTGCAAAATGCCATTGAATAGTGGTATCAAGCAAGGATACATAAGCGGCACGGGCTTGGCATTCTCCAACTTTGTCCAATATGCCTGCAGTGCCTTGGCTTTTTGGGTTGGTGCAATCTTGGTGAAGGAGAACAAAACCACCTTCGGTGATGTTTTCAAGGTTCATAATATTATACTTTTGTCTCACTAATCCCTGAATGACTCTTTGCAAGTTCTTACACTCTGCAGGAAGTTTCAGTTGCTGCAAAGTAGTTGTCTGCTAACCAGGAATAAGAATGTCCTTGAGCTCCAACACTGATCTTGCTCCAGAATTAGAAGTGTAAGTGCAGCTCCACCAGTGCTCAGTATCTGACCCTGCAAAACAAAATTGGATGAAGAAAAGTTAAAACATGGCTGTTTGGCTCAGCAAAATGGTTTTGGCTCAGCATTTTAGCACAGGGTGCTGAGGTGGTGAAAGGCATAGCAAATCATAACACCGGGTGTTGTTGGCTAAATAGTTTGATTAGTCCAGGTGGGTTGCTATTAGTAGTCTCCCACCTATTTGCAGTCCCAGCTTTATGCATGGGGTTGGAAAAATGTAAACAACTAAACTTAGATGTGAGAAGTATTTTCGTAGGGTCACATACTGAGCACTGCTGGAGATGCTCTGAGTTCCTCCAGGGTTCAAGCAAAACTAAGCTAGTGTTTTGAGATTTTCTTGAGCTGATGCAATGGTGATGAGATTTACTGATCAAGAAACAGTTTTGATTTGGCAGGTGTTTTTTGCAATCACCATGAGTGCTCTTGCTGTTTCACGATCAACCAGCAGGTCTACGGATCTAACAAAAGTTAAGAGTGCTGTCAACTCCATCTTTGAGATCATTGACACCAAATCCAAGATCGACCCACTTGAGAAGTCAGGACAGACACCCAAACTGGTGAGAGGTGAAGTTGAGCTCCGCCATGTTGGATTTGCATATCCTCGAAGACCAACATTGCCCATTTTCAAAGACTTGAATTTGACTGTGCAAGCAGGCAAGGTTAGCAACTTTAAACCCTGGGCATGTGGCATCTTCTTTGAACATTCATTGACAAAAACAACTCCTAAGCTTCATATTTGGCTCAGGTTTAGCTTCACATTCACATTAGCAAGTGGGCAAGGTTAGCAACCCTAAATCCTAAACCCTCATCCCTAAATCCTAGGCATGTGACATCTTCTTTAAACACTGATCAACACCTCCTGAGCTACACAGCTTTCTAACAAAATCACGGCTCTAAGTTTTCTCTTTGGATGCAAGGTTAGCAACCGTAAACCTATGCATGTGGCATCTTCTTTGAACATTCGGCAACAGAAACAACTCCTGAGCTTCACATTTTTCTAACAAAATCGCGGCTCTAAGTTTTCTCCTTGGATCTCCCAAATGTGCAAAAATAGCAGCAATCACATCAGCAATCGATTTCTTGAGTCTCGTCTGTTTGTTTGTTTGTTTAATGCATGGTTTTGTGATGTCAATGTAGACCATGGCGTTGGTGGGCGAATCTGGAAGTGGAAAATCCACAGTCATTTCGCTCATAGAGCGGTTTTACGACCCGGATAGCGGAGTGATTCTACTAGATGGAATCGACATCAAGCAGTTTCAAGTACAATGGCTGCGACAACAAATGGGACTGGTGAGTCAAGAGCCCGTGCTGTTCAACATAAGCATCAAAGAGAACATCACGTACGGCAGGAACGACAACGTGACAGAGACGGAAGTCGAAGCTGCTGCTAAGGCATCCAATGCTCACAAATTCATCACCAGTTTACCAGACGGCTTTAACACTCTTGTGGGAGAGAAAGGGGTGCAACTCTCCGGCGGTCAAAAACAGCGCATCGCCATTGCCCGCGCGATCATCAAAGACCCCAAACTTTTGTTACTAGATGAAGCCACCAGCGCTTTGGATGCGGAATCCGAGCATGTAGTCCAAGAGGCCCTCGATCGAGTGATGCAGAATCGCACCACCGTCGTGGTGGCGCATCGTCTGTCGACGATCCAAAATGCGGACATGATCGCCGTCGTCAAGAACGGCGCGATCGTGGAACAAGGGACGCACCGCGCCTTGTTGGCCAACAAGGGCGGCACTTATTCATCCCTCGTCCGACTTCACCTTTCTTCTTCTTAACTAAATTTCAATCGATGAAAATCCCTCCCTCCCTCCCTTCCTTCCTTCCTTCCCAATCCAAGGTTTTGGTTTCTCAAGGGTTTCTCGAACCTAGGGTTCAAGAATTTAGGGTTTGGAGAACATGAGGTTCGAGAATTTAGGGTTTGGAGAACCTAGGGTTCAAGAATTTAAGGTTTGGCGAACGTGGGGTTTGAGAATTTAGGGTTTGGAGAACCTAGGGTTCAAGAATTTAGCGTTTGGAGAACATGGGGTTCGAGAATTTAGGGTTTGGAGACCCAAGGCTTGAGAACATGGGGTAATTGGACAACTTGTGGTTTGGACAACATAAGGTTTGAGAACTTAAGGTTTGGAAACCCAAGGTTTGAGAACATGAGGTTGGACAACTTGTGGTTTGGAGAACTTGGGGTAGAACCTAGGGTTTGGAGAACCTAGGGTTTGACAACTTAGGGTTTGGAAACCCGAGGCTTGACAACATGGGGTTGGATAACTTGTGGTTTGGAGAACATGGGATTGGACAACCTAGGGTTTGGAGAGTATGGGGTTGGATAACTTGGGATTGGAGCAATTGGACAATGAAAATCCCTTTCATTTCCTTCCTTCCTTCTGTGTTTTCAATCTAAGGTTTTTGGTTTTGGAGAACATGAGATTGGAGAATTTAGGGTCAGAAAACATGGGGTTGGATAACTTGGCATTTGGAGAACTTGGGATTGGAGCAGTTGGACAATGAAAATCCCTTTCATTCTTTCCTTCTTTCTTTTCAATCCAAGTTTTTGGTTTCTTGAAGGGGTTGGACAATACGCGGTTTGAGGGTGTGTCTCAGAAATGAAAAAGACAAGGAATAATAATAATATCATTTTAAAATATTAATATTTCTTTGAATATTTATTCACTATTGTATTCTATTTTTTCATTTTTTTCTCAAATGCAATTTGTATACACTCATTCTATATATTTTACAAAGACATACATGATATGTAATATATTTCATTTCATTCTATAATGATTTGATGCTAGTTGAAATTTGGCATGATTAAAAATGCCTTTCCATTATGTTTTGTATTTTTAAGGAAAAATGTTGTTCGCTTTTAGGGGGCCAAATGGTGGACCTTTTTGTATGGACATTGTATGGTGTGACATTGTTTTTGATTCAAAGGATTCAAATTGAGTGCATTCTATTGGGTGGAGAAGGGTAGGATTCAACAAAAGGTGATAGTATGAAATGAAGAGACCATCATAATTGTTGATGTTAACTAATGCATTGTTGATGTGTTTACATTGATGTTGAAGGATGATTTTGAATTCAAACATTTTATTGTAGATATTGTTTCATTTTCAAATGAATAAAAAAAATTTATGTTGAAAAAATACTAGTATACTTACTATACCTATTTATATTTGGAGTTAATTACAACAATGAACATGGAATATAAATTGCAAAATGCAGATACTTAAGCTTGTGGTATTGGACTTATGATTATGGTTTAATGTGTTACTTTCACCAATTTGAAGGCCAAGACATGTTGGATTGGTAAAACAATTTTGTAGTTGTCATAAAGGGTGAAAAGGTTAGGATTAACAAATATAACACATTCATGCATCCAACATTCATTGGGAATTCATCCATTTCCATCCAAATAATAATAATTTGTGCCATCCTTCCAAAATTACCATCCATGATCCATGCATAATGTTTCATTCAAGGTTTAATTTATAAAATCCACCTTGGCACAATCATGTGGTAGAAAATAGAGTCATTTTAAATGCATGGGCTTCCACATGATTAATTTATATGTTTGTGGCTTGTGTTGTTGAACATATACATAATTTTGAATGAAATTTGAAAGGGAAAATGATACACCTTTGTTAATTTGAGCTCAAAATCGAATTTCCATTAAAATTAAATTCTCTGATTTTTACTACATTGCCAATGACAAAAATTACTCAAAATTCAATATTTCTTGCACCTTAGGTCCAAAAATTATGAATTCACCATCATGCATCCCTATTCATTCAAATCTTTCTAGGAGTAGCAAGAGTGTGCCCCAGTTTCTCCATAATTTTAAATATTGATTTATTGATTTTTCAATGAAATTTATTCAAAATTGAATAATTCTTACACAATAGGTTTGAACATTAAAAAACCACCTTTGTCCATTCATTGGGGGCTTTCCAAAAATAGCAAAAGTGCAACAAAGGCATCATGGTTTAGGAGATCTTGAACTTCTAGAAACCATATGGGACCATAAGAAGAAGAAAAATTAGTTGATTGTCATTGGTAGTGCATAACAACATGTAGCCCAAGTTGAATAGGATAGAAAACTTTGAAGTGGTGAATGATAGTTATCAAAGTCAAGTACTTTTCTGGAGAAATTTATCTTTTCGTGTTCTACAACACTCAAGGAATCACACATGACACACAAAAAATAATTGCAATGGCTATGATAACCCATGAACAAATGTTTAATAATTGAAACTAATCCGCATCCAAAAACAATGTTTGAATGGTGTAATAGTGACACAAAGATGAAATAAGTCATATAAAATGGATTTATAATGTACCATAACTTTCCAAAATCAACATCTATTTGGACAAAACAATGTCTTAATGTTTAATGGTAGGTTTTGTAAAAACATTTTAATTGTAGTACAGTGTTATTTGCATTCTTGGATGTTAAGGTTGACAAGGAATTTTATAGGAAAAATATTAAAGTCAACTTTTTTTTGGTGTTGATCCAAATGACAAATGTAACTTTCAAACATGATAGTTTTTCTATGTTGTTTGTTTAGTTTATCCATCTTAAAGTTTTATGAATCTCATTAGAATTGTTATGCTATTGGATGACTCAATCACATATTTTTATGATTTTGTTTTGATGGCACCAATGACTCAAAGAATCGTGGAATTTACGTTACCACACATTTTTAGCAATATGTAGACAATGAAACTACCTTGTGATCAAGGTTGCATGGAAAGTACCAACAAATCTCATCATAAAATTGTTAAACATTGAACGTTTTTAGTTAAACAATCAAAGTTTAAATACTTATTCATTAGTATGCATTATCTTTATGTCCTAATCTAAATATATAATTATTTCATTGAACATCTTGTGTTGAAGTGGATCTTAACAAAAAAATTCCCATTCATTTAAAATATGTATTTTCTACATTTTTAAAGCTCATTTTTCATAATATTTTTTATGTAATTTCTTATAAGTTCAATAAGGGCATGGATGACCTTTTATTATATGAACCATTTATGTTGATATTACTTTATTGTCTTTATATGAATGTTACAAGATTCAAGTAGACACATTGTTTTTTGTGGTTACTTTATCATGGTTTTACCCATTACAAATTATAAACATGGCTTGCCCTTTTGTAAGACTTCGATAGTTGGATTGATGTCAATTACATATGTAATTTCAATCAATGTGCTTTAAGAAAAAAATTAGCATGCAAAAATTGTCAAAATGTTGAAGATGGAGGTCATTTGCATTCCTTCTTTGTAAATCTAATAGAAAATCAAATATAAAAAGGATGAAATAACTTTGGTTTCAAATTTAAACATATATTTTAAAATCAAGATTTTGCTAACATATCATGCATGATCAAAATCACAACATACTTGTCCTTGTCAAATGTATGAATCAAAGGTGTCTCAAAACCACCTTCCAAACCCACTAATTATGTTCCCTTCTTAAAATTTCCATGTCTTTCAATCTTCATTCAAAATGTTATGATATCAAAATGACAAGAAATCCAAAAAAGTTCTTTCTCTTTTGTTGAATTATCTTACATTACATATTTGATTCATCTTTATTTGTCTTTTCCAATTTTTATTTATTTATTTGTTTACTTATTTATTGCAAATCTTCTCATTTTCTCTTTCTCAATGTGAAAAATGTGACTTCGACACATACAAAATATTTTTGTGGAATCTTGGCCGTAATTTGGTAGATGTTGAAAAGCAATTATCAATTTTTTATAGTAGGTTCCAACAAGTAGCCAAAATATGAAAAGATTTTTAGATTTAGTATTTTTCTACATTCACATTTGGCCTATAGCCAAATTGGTTAAATCTTGTTGTGACTATAGGTAGTTTGATTATATCACAAAATTGAAAAATAAATAAATAAACAAAACCTTGGTCTTGTTGCATCATGCATTGTTTAGTTATTGCCATTATAAGAGAATGTGGTTTTCTCTAACAAAAAGCCTATAGCTTTGTGTAATATGTGCCATTACATAGTGTCAAATTCAATTTTGTTTATTTATTTATTTCAAATTGGTGAAGTAAGTGGGGTGGTGATCATGCACAAGAATTGGCTAAAGGATAGAATGGGAAATGTAAGAAATTAGGATTCCTCCTATAAATTGACAACTTGTTGGAACCAATAGTCTAAATATATGGCAACTTTTTTTTTTTCATAATGTGGCAACTTGGGTCCATTGTTTCCTAGATATACCTTTTGTAGCTTTCACACTTTCCTATCTTTTTCTTGTCAAGTTGCAAATTTTTTCCAAAGGGTAAATGTATGGTTAAGTGACTTAATTTTGACATTTTGAAAATTCGACATCATACACCAACTAAAAGTCTTGCATTTATAATAATTATCAAACTATAAATATTATAATTATCCCTTATGCAAAAATCAAAGGTATTGGTAAACCACTTTTTAGATATCATTAGACATGTGATTGGTCCAAAAATCCATATGCAAGTTTGAATATTTCAATGCAAAATGGATTATAAATAATAATTTTTAAAATCATGATAATCTAAAATTTTAAAAAATAAATTTATTTTTTTTATATTGAAATTTTTTCAATTCATTGAACTATTTCAATTTTTATTTTGACATTATTTTGATTTTTTTTGAGTTCACATTTTTCATTCTATTTGCATGACAAATGTGTGTTATCATTTCAAAAGTTCATTATGAGTCCATTCTTTTTTGAAATTTATCCATATATTTTATTATGAATCCCTTTAAAGTCTATTGCAACATTAATAATTAAAATTTTGATAATTTTAATGTTGAATATGACTTGAGATTTTAATTTCATCTATAATCTCCAAAACAAATTTGTTACATTCCAAATTGTCCCTTTAATGATCCCCACTTGCACTCTAACATAAAGAGGAAAGGTGAAGCATGGAATTAAAATAAAGTATAACTTAAATGATCACCTAGGTGAAGGATAAAGACTACAACTAATTGCACTTGCTCCTCTACCATAACAAGAGTTGGTTGCACTTGATCCTATAATATAGGAAAATCTTATTGCACTTCATGAGTTTCTTCATTTGCACCACAAGGTTCACTTGCACTCAATTGTTCCTCTACCAAAAGCATTGCTTCATCTCTTGCAACCTTCATTCGCTCCTTTGCAAGAATTGCAACTAACTAATCCATAGCTTCAACAATTGCTTCTTCGGTCATTGGAATGTGTGATTTGTCCCAATGAGTGGAACACCTTCACATTGCTTCAACCTCTTGTGAGGTGGCATCTTATTTCTGAAAAATTGATTAAGGTATGCAAAAACACCTTAAATCTACAATTTCGTAAATGCACAACTCCTAAACCTTACACTCAATGTATGAATTTTAGGAAGAAAAACATGACAAAGATTTAGCCAAAAAACACATACTTGCAAGTAGAAAAGTTCTTTTGTGAATGAAATGAACTTGTTGGTCCTCACTTGCATCTTGCATAAGAAAAAAGAAGGATCTACCATTAAAAAAACCTAAAGAAAGGGGGAAAAAAACCAATGGTAGTGTGGCTACCATTGCCATGCTACCATTGTTGGTTTCTCACCAATAACTTTTTTTTTTTAATTAAAGAAATAATGGCATTGCAATTATCATCATTGCATTGCCATTGTGGTGATGGTAGCATGGCTACCATCACCAAAAAACAATTAAAAATTTATTAAAAATATAAAAACCGATGACACTGCAATTGCCATCATTGTGTTGCGGAAGCGAGGAAGTGAGCATCACAATAATGGCAGTCACATTACCATTGCCAAACTTTTAAAATTAAAAGAAAAATTAACAATGGCAGAGCAACTTCCATCACCAAACTTTGAAAAGTTTTTTTTAAAAAAAAGTTAATGATGGGCACAGCTGCCATCGCCATGCTGCTTGATTGAGCAATATGGCAATGGTAGCCATGAATACCCACCGTATACCTGTCAGGTATCACTTGAAAAGATTAGAAAATAAAATTTGAGCATGTTCTTAATGCTTGGTAAAGCCATCCACCATGCAATTTATCAGAAATTGCGCTTGCACTCAACTCTGCCTTGTGCCGGCCTGGGGCTTTTACCCTACACTTAAAAAACTCAAGGTATGGAGTTGAAGACGAGGTTAACAACTTACTTACTAGTTTCTGTAGCATCAAAGGATCCAGGTTCTAAAGGGGGCACATGGAGATCCTGATTTCTTTTTTGCAAAACAGAACATAAGTGGAACCCAAACCAGACAGGGCATCGTGGAAGAGTTCGATTGGAGGAAAGGGGAGGTGGGTTGTTCATGTTAATGTCCTGCCACAGAGCTTCCTTACATGCATAAGAGTATATTAGTTGTCCTTAACCACGAGGGCCTATTGTCAACCCTCTCCTTCAAAGTGAAGATTTTGACCGAGGCTTGTATATTGCCACAAAATTTCACAAAAGAAATTTGCATACAAAATTTCAAGACTATGACTTGATGTATGGGGCATGCCATCAAATGAGGATGTGTGTGGTACAATTCTCCTTAAGTGAAGAATAGGATCTAAGTATCAAATCTGAATATTGGCACACATGTATTAAGTCTGGTTGTCAAATCTTACAATTTTTTGTTAAGTGTAGATGGTCTATATGTGCTTTTGTGATAAACGAGGTCAAACAACTATAGGTCAATTAATGTTCAAGCTACAAATTACATCTCCTCTAAAAACATTTAATTTAAAATTTATTCAATTTTGTGATGTAGTGAAAGTGGCAATCATTCATAAAAATATGGTCGCAAGGTTGAAACTCAAAGGAATTGACAAGGGCTGCACAAGTGGTGGAGCGTGTGGTTTAATTCGATATAAGATGCAAAACCTTATCAGCCCTTGAACATATAAATAAGATTGTTTGTCCTTAATAGGATGG
>Ga0209208_10005682_pt1 | contig 17313 bp, 19 predicted proteins | sample S1TSphfallax_3_FD_187694 | JGI IMG/M metagenome (GOLD analysis project Ga0209208, IMG submission 187694) | Host-associated microbial communities from peat moss isolated from Minnesota, USA - S1T2_Fd - Sphagnum fallax MG (SPAdes) (version 2) | ecosystem: Host-associated > Plants > Peat moss >... | reverse complement strand
GGTGCATGAACAGAAAAAAACACTTATTCATTGTATTCCTATGCCATAGCTAACCATGGTGGTTAGCAATGTCCTTACCATCCACATGCATCTACCTACTTGGTAGTTACCAAATGCCTTTCATACTTTGCTACTTACTTAGTAGAGCTCTACACTACTACACACAACCAATGAGGATCAACTAATCAATTGGTGATTAGGTGACTAAATAATTGAATTGATTTTGTGAAAATTAAGTTCCATTCAAATGGAAATATCAAATGACATTGCATGCACCTTGAATTGAGTACAAATTCAATTCAATTCAATTGGAATCAAATTTAATTCAGATTCCTGATTTGATATGAATTCCAATACATTGATTGGAATTTGAAGTGAGTTGCCAATTTGTAGGAGGCTTCTCTGTACAAAACCATGAAGAGAGATTATATTCAAAGAGATAACAGACAACCAAGTGAGAGAGACTCCATCAGAAAATGCCATTTCCAGCACCAAGAATATCCACCAAAGGACCTTCGTGCATTAGGATATGGGCTCAGATTTAATGCACAATATTCATTCTAGAATCAGATCATATGGTGTATCTGCCAATGTCCCTGGTCAGAAATGGATCGCAGCTGGCTTTCCAGAAAGTTTGGTTTCACAAAAAGGACACTTATTAGTTTTATCCCAAATATCAACTGCACACTCTGTGCATGCACCTGCATGGTTGCATGGTCTGAAGCACGCTCGCTGTTTCAACTCCACCCCACCAGACCTCTTCCCCTTTTTCCTGGAATAGCCACCCTCCACTTCCTCAAAACAGATAGAACACTCAAATCTCGGCACTACCTGTGAGCTGCTGTCACAATCTCTAGCAGCTGCAGCCTGCTCATTTCTTAAGGTAATTTCTAGCTCCTTCTGAAACAAAGCATTATCAGCTCGCAACTGTTTCTTGATGTCAAGTTTCTCTTGTATGCACTTCTTTGCTTGATTATTGAGATCATTTACCTCCTAAGCCCAAACCAACAATACTCATTGGTACTCAAATCCACCAAGCAATAGAACAGTCAGAGATTCAACATACTCAATATGCAAGGTCTGGGTTCTTTTACAGGTTGGGAGGGAGGGGAGAATATTAGAAAAGATTTCCCATCACCAGCAATGAAAGTTCAGCATTGAGGTTAAAACAAGAGATGAGTCATATACTTTCATGGCTGCCTTTAATTGGACAGCTAAAATTTTGTTTTCATCAGCAAGCTTCTTTGCTTCTCTTTGCAATAGCCTCTTCTCTTTGTGGAGCTTTTCCTCCGCCTGCCACAAAAGAGCCTACTCAGATTCCAAGAAATCTCCACTAGAGCACTTGTCAGATAGAGAAAATAGGCTTTCCACCAATTGGATTTCTATGCTAGTATTGAAGATGATCCTGCCTTCTTCTAAACCCATCAGTGCTATGTTAGGGGGTTTCATGCCCATGACCATAAAACTCAGGCAAAAACTGCCACAAAGACACTTTTGAACAGGACACTAGGTATAGAGTTTGCTCCTCACCACAAGCAACAGTTAGTCCATCCACTTGACATGAGCAAAGATGTAATGCCTGGCCCAGCTGCTACTAGACCACTGCACTTGTCTAAGGTATGAAATGATGTCACCATCCTTGTCAGTTTAGTTACCAAAGTGATAACATCTGAGATCTGTCCATTGGGATATGCAGGGCAGCTCAAAGGGCCAATGAACAGAGAGTACCAAGTGCTAAATTTATCAAGAGAAGGACCAAACAACTACAACATTGCTCATGTCCACCTTGTACCCATACACCCTACACACAGTTCATACAATATAAGAGACCAAGAATGACATGGAGACATACATGTGCTGCTTGTACAAGACTCTCAAGTAATTCTGTCTCTCCGTCGATTGTTTCCATAGATCTCACAGATTCCCTTGACTTCATATCCAGGTCTTTAGGCTTTGACTCTCTTGACTGGGAGTATTCAGAATCACCAACAAGTTCTTTCCCTGTTCTTTTTTGTCTTTTGCTATCTCTTTCAGCTTCAACAGAAACATGAGAGAGCTGAATGAACACACATAGACCCCAATATTCATGAGAGAGATGCAGTTGTTGGGAACCAACAAATGACAATGTGTCAAAACCCAATGCAAAGCAGGCATGTTGCTATCAGTACAGAAAAATATGATAAGGCATGCAAGGATGGAGGGGTGGTAAACAAACCAAAATGTCAGATCCAAGCTCTTTGATAAGATGAGAGAAATCTAGTTCATGATGTGATTTTGACCCACACATGCTCCGTGGGACCTTCACAATAGATACACATGTTACTGAATTTTCTTTTCAAGACAGACAGAACACAAAACTATGAGCAGGGCATAATGGAGGTTTGACAATGCATTCTCAGAAAGCAATGTTCTTGAGTGACAGTAAAGACAGTGTACAAGCAATGAGGAATGATGTTGTATGGGACCTACTTTAGATGGCCACTTTGTTATGTGTTCTTGCACAATATCCATACGACGAACATGTCGGCCTTTGCATCTGGCACAGTAACATGGTGCTTTGCCACAAGGCTTTAAGTGATAGGAATCTATAGGCCCAAGGGGGCGTGGAACAGGCTTGTCTCCTCTCACAGAAGGCACTGGCTCATCAGCATTGGGCATAATCTTCTCTGGCTTCTTCTGGCTAGCTGCACCAGGCCCTACAACTGTCTTACTCCATCTGTTTTACCTGCTGCATATGCTTGTTCCTGTTTCTAATACCTTCACCTCAGGTGAAGGCTCTACAGGTTTTTACTACATCTCTTGGAAAGCTGGAAAGCAACTTGTTGACAATGATGCTCAATCTCAAATAATCAGACTGCAGCCCACACCTCACATTAATAGACATTGTATCCCACAAAAGCTAAAGAAAGGAACACATGTGCCACACAACATCTAGTTGTGTAATACATGCTTAGTTTTGCCATACCTGTTTCAGAACAGGGTTTGACAAGTTCTTCCACTGGATTGGCAGGCTTGTTTGGTGTTTCTGGCATATTGCTCAATTTAATCTGAGATGATCCCTTAGGGATGCTACCACCCTGGATGGAATGACTCTCACTATTAGAGTCACACTGTCTTTTCTTGCCCCTTTGCTGGTGATTATATTGTGTGGATGAAGACAGTGTGTTTGAAGATGAATCCAACAATGAAGCATCCTCAGACATCCTTGCAAGCAGCATCAGAAGATTCAGATAGATCTACAATGGATGTGAGGATACACACATAGAGAGAGAGTGTGCCAGACCTGTCAGTATATCCTGCACCTATCATGAATGATTCACAACTTCCCCATCTTCAGCTCCTCTAAAAAGTGAGGACTCGAAAATGCCAACTCTCTTGCAATTTATGGAAGAAGAAGCACTAGAACTGCCAATGCTCACTCACTACTACTTGATTACTTTCTTCCTCTTTCTGTCTTGTCACTTCCAACCTTACAAATGAAAAGTCAAACGGATGGGCAGTGTGACTCTTAAATCTCAGCCCGTGTCTTTCGAGGCTTCACAAAACTGCTGGGGCTTAGGGTTTTGAAAGCGAGAGGTTTCCAGAGAACCTTTGTCCTAAAATAAGCTAGGGGCTAGAGACGCCAGTGCAGGACCCACCTGCATGCTAGTAGCCAGGGATGCATGCCCAAAAAAAAAGTTGACATGTATAGTGATGCAACAAACGTGCTGCAGTTCAAATTGCGAATGTTTCCGACATTCCTCCTAGAACCGCAGAAAAATTTCAATATTGCAGCAGTCTTCTTCCTCTACCTCCCAGGTTTCTTGCATTCTTCTTCCTCATCCACGTTCTTGCAATCTTCTTCTTCCAAAGCAACTGAAATTCCAATAATGAAGCGCGCACAACACAGAAATTCAGAATATTTTTTCAGCAATCAAAGCAAGCTCCAACTACTTACCTCTTAGATGAGAACACCGTCACAGTCGCAACAAGATCCACGCCCTAAGTGCCCGACATGCTTGCTTGCCACCGCTCCCCCTTTCAGATGGAATCAAGACCACTGTTTGCAAATGCAAGCCACAAAAAAGGCATCAAATCGAAAGCCTCTGATCCAACAGTCAAACGGAGAACGCTGCACCTGGTCTCATCAATCAAAAGCCACAAAGATTTTGAGAGAAACTGCACGCAGAAAACCAAAGGAAGCGATCCAAAACACACACCGCCACTGCAAAGACCGCAAAGACACTGCAGTGGGAAAACGCTGCGGGGGAAGGCAGACGAAGGGACAAAGGACGCGCACGCTCTCCAATGGTCATCTTTACGCTCCGTTTTACATATCTTTCTGCTTTACTGCCATCTTTTCCGCAATCAATAAGGATGATGGATGCATCGGACGGCCATGAGAGCCTAGTAGGTAGGGGTAAAGGACACGAACGTCCCTGGTATGGGAAAGAAATGGAAGATTCTTTTTTCGGATTCTCTTTTCGTATTCAACATTTTAGGGTTTCCCGCAGTGCACCAAGGTAGTATGCTTTTTAGGGTTTGAAGATCTCTTCTCACATTTGTGTGTTCCTGCGCCCTTGAAGAGAAGGAAGACCCATAATTTCTGGCTGGGATGATGATGGGCGAGGAAGAAGGGGTTGTTGTTTATGTTCTGGAGGAATTTACTCTGACCAGGAACTTGCTATTTTCCCTTTGAGTCCTTTTTTTTTTCCTTTTCTCGATAAGGCGATTATGAAGAAGGAAGAGGCCATGGATGTGGAGAGCAGTGTACCTGGAGCTGGTTCTCCCTTCGTGAACAGAATTATGGTTCGCTTTCTCCTCTTTGCACTTGATTCTTTGAATTTCAATCGGAAAGCTAGCTAGCTGCCGTGGTTTTTGTTGAAGCGCTGAGTTGCTCGTGGTTTTTGTTGAAGACCCGAATTGCTTGTCATACTGAAGCTTCAACCCCAGTCTGTAATGTCGCTGCTGCATTGTGTATTTAGGTTTTTTCCTAAGAGTTGATGCCGAGTTTCTTGTACTACTGAAGCTCCAACCCCAGTCTGTAATGCGCTGCTGCATTGTGTATTTAGGTTTTTCATTAGCTTTGATGCCGAATTGCTTGTAATACTGAAGCTCCAACCCCAGTCTGTAATGTTGCTGCTGCATTGTGTATTTAGGTTTTTCGTAAGAGTTGATGCTGAATTGCTTGTAATACCAAAGCTTCAACCCGAGTCTGTGACGCCACTGCTGCATTGTGTATTTAGGGTTTTTGTAATAGTTGATGCTGAATTGCTTGTAATGCTGAAGCTCGCAACCCCAGTCTGTAATCTCACTGCCACATTGCTTGTAATGCTGAAGCTCCCAACCCCAGTCTATAATGTCACCACTGCATAATGTGTTTAGGTTTTTTGTAAGAGTTGATGCTGAATTGCTTGTAATAAAGAAGCTCCAATCCCTGTTTTTAATGTCGCCACTGTGAAGTGTAATTTACAGCTTTCATAAGAGTGGATGTGGCAGCTCCAAACCAGTGATGATGCATTGAAGCAATTTTTTTTCAATTGTAAAAGAGTGTCCTGCTTTTGATTTTACGAACATTTTGTCCTCTTGGGAATTTTGTGGCATCAGGCTCCAGGAGACGTAGTGCTGGATTTGACAAAAGCTAGCAATGTACTGCGGTTGGGCAGTGGCCTGCGCCAGGTATATGCCTCTCTTTCTTTCACTCCTGAAATGCTTCTTCCCTTGAGGATCACCCCACAGGGTGCCTGACTTGTTTACTGCAGGAGGAGAGAAAGTATAAAGGTTTTATTGAAGTCAAATCTGTTTGAAATTCCATGTTTGATTCATGTGGTCGACAGTGATTTAGTGGGAGGAGTGGATTCATGCTTACAGGATGGCGACAATATCACCATGACAAAAGTCGGCAGACTTCAGTTCAAGAAGCCCAATAAATACTGGGTTGAGGGATCACAAAAACGGGTATCCTGCCTTCTGTCCATTTTGTGACATGGCAGATTTGAGCTTGTGTCAACAAACCGCTTTGTTTGAGTGGTTTTCAAGCAATAGTATATCGCAATAATGCCACTCCTATACAGTTTCATATGCACAATTGCAGTCATTTATATATAGAAGAACTTGATTCTTCTAGGGATCTCCAAGTGAGGCAGTCCCTGAGCAACCACAGGGCATTTGTTTCAATCTTTATTGCTCTCCAATATGCTAGTTAACTGATACAGAGTTTTTGGATCTCAGTACATACCAAATACCGAGGATGTTGTGCTAGGCATTGTGGTGGACCGTCGTTTTGAGGTTTGCTTCCTGATCTTTCCCTGGCCTTCTAGTTTTTTGTGGAACAGAAGCTTTGCACTAACTGGTGACAAAATGTACCAACACTCAAAACAATGTGAATGCAGTTTGGGCTATAGAAGCTATTCTGACAGTAAATTTTGGGGTCACCAGTCAAGTAATTTGCTACATCATATAGTATTTTTGGCTGGTGGGATCTTGGAGAGAGTGGTGGTGGATACATATCTTTTGTGTTTTTGTGCTCCAGAGTGATGCTATTGTTTGTTGTGGGGCAGATGTTTGTGGTAGATATCGGTGGCCCTACTTATGCATCACTCCCAATGTTGGCTTTTGAGGGGGCCACTCGTCGCAACACTCCTAACCTGCAGGCAGGTTAGCTGTCATTTGAACAGTGGCTTTCCTTGTGCAAAGCATGTCATAGAGTTCTTAAGATGAACTGAATCTTCCAGCAAACTGCATCCCAAAACTATTGCTGTGTGGGTGGATATGTTATATCATGTTTCAAGCTCACAGCAGCAGGCTTTGAGGAAACCATGCAAATTTCCTTATGAGACTAAAAGATTTCTCAGGTGTAGCAGTCTGACATTTAGACATTGCTATTGTAATGGACTTGGATCTGGAGCCAGGTTGGGGCAGCGCTTTATGCCCGTGTTGTCAAGGCCCATCGTGATATTGACCCTGAGCTATGTTGTACTGATGGTGTGTTTCCATCCCTGCCAGAATTTGTGTGGACTTTGAAATGCTGTGAAGGAACTGACTTTTTAACTAATGCCAGTTATGTTAGGAGACCAATCCCATGGAAAGTGGATGTTCTTTCTTTTTTTTCTTCTCTTATGGCATTTGAGTAAGATTTGCTTTTCAGTTTTCTGATGCTTTTTGTAAAGCATTTGTCATTTGTGTGCACTGCAGCCAGTGGCAAAGCTGCAGGTTTTGGTCCTTTAAACGGTGGTTACATCCTTGAGTGCTCTACTGGACTTGCTCGAGTGTAAGTTTCTGCTACTAACGATCATGTTGTTGCTGCATGGAGCCTCATTTTGCAAATATGATCAGGAATTTCTTCTGCTTGAGAGCAGGTCGATTGCATGGTCAGCAAGTAGTTTTGAAAATATGGAAATACCAACAAATGTCATGCAGTAAAGAAATAGAGAAATTTGTGGATGTACCGATGGCAGTTAGGCCAATCTTGAGACATACAACTGCAATGTAACTCATAACACATAAATCTGTTGTACATGGGACGGGAATGATTGTGGCAGGTTGCTTAGTAAACCGACATCTCCTGTATTGGAAGCTCTTGGCAAATCCTTGTCCTTTGAGATTGCGGTTGGCATGAATGGCCGTGTTTGGGTAATTTGCACATCATCTGGAAATGTGCTATTGTTTATAGGTTGTCATGACTTTTTTTGGAGTGTCATGGGTTTGGAACATTGCTGATTGTTGTAGAGAATTCTTAGAAGTTGATATGTTCCAAAAGTTGAAGGATCTCTGTTATTGGCATTCAATTGAAGACTTCAGGGATCTGAACAAAAAACATCTTCTTATATGGTGTGTGATCTGCAGGTGAATGCAGCAACAACGGCCACCACAATCCTTGTTTCCAATGCAATTTTGAACTCTGAGTTTTTAACAGCAGCACAGCAACATATCATGGTCCAAAAGTTGTTGCAAAAAAGTCAATAGGATGGACCTGCTTTCCAGTCACCTAACCATATGAAGTAGTGGATATGTGGCTCTGTATTGAGTTTGAGTAGGAATTGGGTCCACATCGAGAGGTGGTTTTAGGGTGATAGCAGAGTAAGTCTTTTAACTGTGGATTAAATCTGTGGACAAAAAAATTGAATATGGGCTTGCGCTGAAATGGCACAGATGATGCACATTCTGTTTGGGAAATTTGTTGCAGTGTTTGAAGCATATGGGTCCCAAAGTCTGGGATATTTCTCACCACCCGGAGTTCTCCTTTCAGACAGTTGCAAAGATTTCAACCTGGGTCAGATCAAATTTCATCACAAGAATGGGAAGGAACTAGATGCTTGCAGACATGTTAGTAGGGATTATCTTTAGAAGGTCTTAATCACCTTCTGACTATATGGTGGTAACCAAGTGGAAGTGTCTGCTTGCCAACGGCAATATGTTCAAAGTTTAAATCTTGAGAATTCCAATTGGGTAGAAAATATTGATGTATTCTGTTTTGTTTTGCCTAAAAAGATGCAAAGAAAAAGCTGTGAAAAGCGAAAAACTGTAAGAAAAGAGCACATATATTATTCTTTTCTTTTTCTTTGCATTTGTCACTTTCTTATGGCTTCTTCGGTTTGTTCCTTTTCTTTGTTTTTTTGGAGTATTTAGCTTTCATTTATTTAGCATGTGAATGGAGCTGGTGGTTGTTTTCTTAAAATCACTCCCCCTACCACCTCTCGTGTCTCAATATCATTGAAGCTTTACCACAATTAATGAAATTAGTGAATTTATTCATATGTTAAATCTAGTTTACAATTGCAAATATGTAATGGAAACCATTGGATAATAATGGATTGAATCATTGATGCTTGTGTAAATGAAATGCTCTACCAAATGAGCTAATTACCTTAATGTGCCAAATTATTGACTATGAAACAACATATGATGAGTGATTTTTTCCCTTTAAGATATTGGGTTTTGTTTTTAATCAACAAATGCTTCATTTTATTGCACATCACTTAGTTTAACATTATCTTTCATCTTGGCGTTGCTACACTACCATAGTTCATACCTTAGTACCTTGGCCAGGTCGACACTAATTATATTATTTTCAGAAATGTTGAAATTTTCAAATTTTATTTCTTCCAATCCAAAAAATATTGTGAAGGAAAATAGTGAATATTTAGGAATATTTCAGTTGTTGAAATGAATGTTTCAAAATTAATTAATTATTTGATGGACATGTGTAGAAATGGCCAAGGTACTATGGTATTAGATTATTTTTAGAACTTTGTGCTTGATTGTAATTTGTTTTGGTGGATGTCTAGTCTACAATTCACAAGTGTGAATAATCTCTTGTGATGTGGAAATTTGATTACCCCACTATGACAAAAAAAAACATTCAAAATTTATGTAGTTTAGAAAATCAAGTATCACATTTCAACCAAGTTCTTACCAACATAATTTACAACAATTACAATCTTTTGTTGGACCATGGTCAAGTTCCATCCATAAATGTAATTTCATCATTTGGTCAATCTCATCCACGATGTTGATTTCATACATATGGTGACCTAGAGTTGTATGATCAATTGTCATCCACGTGGGGAGTTTTTTTTCCATGTCAATAATGGTTGTTGTGTTGGCAATGAAATCCATATTGTGAAATTTCATCCATGTGATCCAATTCCATCCGAGTTGTTCATCCCCACCCTTGTAGAAATTTCATCTACTTGGTTCAATTTCATGTAATATTGTTCAAGGTTAGTGGGTTCGGGTTTATGTAATGCCTATCATCACATGATGGAAATGGCATATGTGTATGTTATCATATACCAAGAGAACCTTACAAGTGACAAGTAGCATGTTTGATTTGTTGACATTTCATGTGAAGGCACCATCCAAGAAGGGTGGGGGGTTCAGACATTTCTCCTTTCATACTGGGTTGAGTCCTTCATCAGAAAAATGCAAAAAGTTTGGTTGCGCATGAACTTTGAATTTAAACCCAAAAAAAATCACATCCACCCAAATGGAACTAGGGCTGATATTATTTTTTATGCTATTAATTAAAACCAAGTAAATTATAAATGACAGATATTATATTACCCTGGTTCTCACCCCTTGGACAAAGGAATTTTGCCAACAAAATTTGGTAGCAATTTTAGTTTTATTGCCTAAATGCAACAAACCCTAAAGACCCTAGGCACAACAACTTATTCGTTGTAATATAATTACACTTTTTTCATCATATGGGATCAGTCATTTGTAAAATCAATCAAATATTGCCATGGGACAATTGTTGGTGTTACTACAACAAAGAGGGTAATTTCAAAATAATTTTCATGAATTATCACCTTTTTGTGTCAATTGCAAGAGAATGTGTAGATTTTATGCTATTCTACTTTTAAACATGCTTTTGAACTAGTGTGATTTCTTTTGTTCTAATGTTGGACAAACATTCAATTTTGCTTACAAAGAAAATAATATGCAATTTTTAAAATTTGGAATACATTAATCAAGCATTTAAATTAAAGTCAATTGTCTTTAGAACATATTTTGATATATCCCCCATCATTACATGTTTTTGAAGATTCAACAAACATTCATCCCAAGAGTGCAAACATCAAACATAAGAATTGCAAAGTCTTTTGGCGAGGTTCTCATGATGAAGTGAACAATCAAATTGATAATGGAAAAGTTGGTTTTATGGATGCACAATGGCCGACAATACCTGATGAAGTGTTGGAAAAAATATTGGTATGGTTATCTCTAAGAAACCTTTATCATGCTTGTGTAATTTGCAAAAAATGGAAGGCAATTATCTTATCACCGGGGTTCCAAAACCTATGGATTTTGACACAACGATCAAAAGATTTATATTTCCCCTTTTGTGTTGCCATTAAAGGATATAAAACATGTAAAGCTTATAGTATATCATCTCAACAATGGCATTCGATGCCAATTGTTCCTTTGCAAGACTTATCCATAACAAGGTTAGTAGTTGCAGGAGATGGAGGGCTTTTATGTTTCATGAAATCGGGGTTTAATGGTTTAGTGGTTTGGGATCCGATGTTGAATGTTTGGAAAAACTTACCTTGCCCTGAGAACTTGGTTAGATGTTGGCAAACATTTGCAGTGCATATGGTGGTTGACCCTTCCACAAAACATTACAAAATAATTGTTGCTGGCAAAACTTTCCACTATCAAGAATCTGACCATGGGAAGAGAACAATGTATGATTCATCAATAGGTGCTTGGGCATTCACTAGCAAAATCAATGCTTCTATTGAAGTTGAAGATGATGTTACCCATCGAAGCATCTTTTGTGATGGGATCATTTATTGGTTAGCACACATTTTGCCCATTAATGCTCAAACACCTTTTGTAGTGTTAAAATATGATGTGGCAAATGCAATGTGGAGGGATGACATCTTGATGCTTCCAAACCTAACTTTGTCCAATAATGTGCGAATTGTTGCAACTCCCAACATTGTTTTTCTCAAGAGTAATCTTTGTGTAATTGTCCAAAAATGTGTCTATGGAGAAAAAATTCATGATCGTGTAGTAGATATTTTTGAATTCAAAGAAATAGGAAATGATTGGGTGAAAATAACAAAAGAACCTTATCATAGATCAGATGATTGGTGGAAGTGTTCAACGACAAATTGTGTTGCACATGAAAAGTGTATTTATATTTCATTTTTCCATCAACTTGTGGTTTACAATGCATCCCAACAATCTTGGGAAGAACTCACAAGGTTTCCATTTAGTTTTGATTCAGAGGAATATGTAGATGCAGGTGTGGGTTATGAGCCAAAGTTAAATCCTATATTATGATTTTTTTTCAATTTTTTCAATTTCAAAATGCATCACATGATACTTTCACATTTTATGACCATTTGACAAACCAAGGATTATATTGTGGATTGTTGCGTGTATGAAAGGTAGATGCAATGCATTTTTGGCATTACATTTATCTTTTATAAAATGCTTATTGATATGTTCTTTTATTTTATTTTTGAGTGGTTAAATATGATGAAAATGCATTTATATGTTTCTCAATAATCAATTCTAAATATTTTTTGTGTCGCTTTATCATTATAGTAATAAAGAATCAATGTATGAAATGTGTATCCCTACTTCTTCAAATGAGTAGCAAATGTTATGTATAGTCACTCAACTAATACAAAATAAATCATGTTCCTTTATTAAAAGTTCATACACAATTGATTAGTTTTAACTTAAGAGATGAAAATACCTTACCCTAAGGTTAGTTTTGTCATCAAATAATCCTCAAAATAGTGAAATGTTTTTTTTTGAAAATATGAAATGGACATGTTGAAAATCAACATAATTATCATAGGCCAGGTTCAAAATAATTTAAGAACTCGTATCACAATATTATAGTAAATGATGGAAATATATATAATTTCAAAAGTTAAAACAAATTTATTTTTTAATTTGTCAATGTGGAAACTAACCCTAGGCTATGATATTATACAAGAGAAGGAAATACATGCACACTATGTATGCTAGGTATTATTCTATATGTTTTTATGTGTTTTATGATTATATCACTTATTTGTGAAAAAATATATATATTTACTAAGTCATTTCGCAATTTCCTTTGCATCATCTTCCATTACAAAATCATTGTATGATGATTGAATTTCATTATGTAATGGAGCCTAGGGGTTGGTTACTCCTCTTTGGTAATTTTAATTAATATGTTTTTTTCACTTTGTGGTCCATTTTGGTCTTCCAACAACTACCGATTATTATTATTAATTCAAAAAGGGGAGGGGAGGGGGAGAGTATGGATAAAATCCTACACTATCTTTCAAATATTGTCAATTATGATTCAAATACAGAAATATTTGTATCGATTTACCCATTCGTACCCAAAGGTACAATGGGGTGTAAATATGGATTAATTACACATAATTACATCCATGAATGTTAGGTCAATGCTTGGGAATACCCAAACCTAGCACGTATGAACTTTTCATTTTATTTTTTAAATCAAGAAATGAGCTAGATGATTTTTTTTCACATACAAGCACTTGGGGTAAATATTGGAATAGCTCAAATACTTGGTCATGAACATATAATTATAACATCATATCATCATAGCATTGGAACTATTTGGCTCCATATAGTTATTCATGTTGAATGACATCTTTTATCCTACTTTTATGTGTTTTGATATGTGTTTTAGACACATAACATTTATTTGCAAAAATTATGAACCTATGAATAATGAATTTCACATGTTTTTCAAATCATTGGCATAATTGTCTTTGTGGACCAACAACTCATCATGAATTTATGTTATCCATGAAGTTGACAAGGTAAGTATTTTGAAGTTGTCAAATTACATAAAAATAAGATAGAGAGGCATAATTTCAAGACACATTTTGAGGTTAGGTTTCAAATAAATGGTTAAGTTTTTACGAATGTTTTTTGGGGATTAAGTTTATTTACACATCTTGTTTAAATATTTGGTTAAGTATGTTGGAGTGGCGAGTTTTTATTTTAACCTATGGGTTTTGGTTGGTAATTTATTATTTTGGACATTTGATGTTGATTTTTTTGGTGAAAAGTGTTTAAGATCTATTAAATGCTCGAATTTTTTGTTGTCTAACATTGTGATTTATTCCTATAAAAAAAAACTTGTTTTTGTGATGTTATGATATTTTATTTTGGGAGTTTGTTGTTTTTTCCCATTTCTACATGGTAAGTTATTAGCGATTAAATCATTTGTATATGCATTTTTTGGGACTTGTTGTTTTGTGTTGGAATGGTTGTTTTATTCTAATGCATAGAGGTTATCTCGCAAGATTTTGAATTTGTGCATGAGGTTATGATGTTGTGTTGCTGTGATGATTTTGATTTTTTGGGTGTAGTGTTGTTGTCATCCTAATGTTTTAATATGGGATTTGTTATTATATAAGTTGTTGGTGAATTAATCATTCTTGTAGGGTTTGAAAAGATTTGTGCCCAAGTATTGTCATCTTTTGACCTTCATGAACTTAGACATTATATTTATTGTTTTGTTTACATATACCTGGTAACTAAAATGTTATATGCTTATATTTCATGTAAGATCAAGCATGAGAGTTCACTCTCATATATTGATTCCAATTATATATCCATATTAATACACATTAGCTACAAATTGATCTTCATAGAAAACATGACAAGCAAAGGTAAAGCAAGAAAAGGACTTTCTAATGAAGATTATAAAACCATGTCAAAAGCTAAAAAGTAAATATGAAAGCCAAAAAAAAACTCAATGGTGACTTGTGAGTGTCACTTGATTTAGTTTTGGAAAACATTTGTAAACTCCTACATCACAATTGCAAGCATCTAAAGAGAATATGAAGCTCCAAGTTCCTAGAAAATAAATGAAGTAATGATCACTTACTTTTAAATATGCAAGGTCTTACAACATTGTAGTCATATCTGCCATGGTTGTGAATCCATGATGGATGATATGATGCCCTTTTTAGTTTTAAAAATTGAGTACAAACCTGGCAATATGGATCAATGTTATGGGTGTGGCATGGCATCATACTTGTTCATTGAACATCGTTAATGGCAAATGGAGTTGTAGACTCTTGTTGTAGTTGTTGGGCAAACCTAACCAAAGTGGATTTTTAACACCAATTTGCTAAAAATAAAATGGCTACTTTTAACCCACACAAGTTCTTCTAAGCAAAAAGGGTGGGATTATGACTTTTGCACATTCAATGAATAATATATCTCAAATCCAATTTTAGACATGCATTTTTTTTAATAAAAATGTATTCAAATCACTAAGCCAAAAATTGGGAAAATGTAGTCATTTCACGCAAATATGACTAGATTTTACTAAATGACTATGTAGTCAACTCACACTCATTGATTTTAACATAGTCATTTTCATGGTAATAATTGCAAATCATGGAAACAATTATGGTAGAAGTGATTGCAATCATGAAAAAAATTCACTATTTGTGAATATTATTGGGTTTTCCAACTAGTGATTAGCAGCCACATGGCAACCTAGACTATGTAAGGCAACATAGGCCAAGTTAAAAATTTAAACCTAAGCCTAGGAAATTTTGCTTAGTTTAGGTAACATGGTTATCAAAATGGATGTGACATGCCCATTTTGCATTAGGCATCACATTAGTGTCCATTGTAAAACATCAGTTTTGTTCATTAGGACACAAGAAAAATTTCATTTTCATTAGAATGCCCCCTAGACGCATGGCAACCAAAAATGGATTCAATCACTACATGTTTGGTGACCAAACTTTTTTGGTCTCCATTACTATGACAACCAAAAAATTGCCAAACATGGTTTTGGTCACCACATTGTGTTGGGTAATAAAAACTAGAGTGCATTCCAAACTCACATCTTCCTTTGAAGTGTGTGGGCTTTGTGTTGTTCAACAAGCAATGATTGCCGTATAACTTATAAGGAAGGGTGAAACCTTTATGCGTTCTTGAAGTTTTAAATTTTCATATTGCATTTGTAAATGGCGTTGAATTTCATTTGTAGCCCTTGAGGTGGAATTTGACTGTATTATTCTATACTAATCCCTTAATCAAATATATTGTTATGTTGTTTTTTTCAATGGAAGGTAGGGGTTACATGTGGGATCCATGGTATTTGATGATTTTGGACAAGCCATACAAGGTGGAATGTAAATTTTACAATGCTATCATTTCATATTGCAGGGATAGAATTTATTCCATTTGGGTTATTGACATGATGATAGTGGGCGAAATGGCATTGCAATGTGTTCAAAAATATGAACACAAATGAAGGTGTTATTTACCAGATATGGAAGAATTGTCTTTTGACCACTAGATGACATGTTTGTACCAACCCCTAATGGATTAATAGAAAATGTGGCCATTGAAACATCAAACCTTTTGGTGGAAGGAGAATCTACTTCAACATCTCAAGTGAAAGGGGCTCAAATTTCCACCCCACTTGCAAACAACACATAAGGTCCTAATAGATTCACGAATAATGACATTTGAACCTTCTAATATAATTACCAAAGGTTTGGAACTCAACTAGAAAGCAAGAGTTGGACAAGAAGTGGGTGATTTTTCTTTATAAAGTAAACATCCATTTCCCTAAGTTGCACAAAGTTATTGAATGCTGACCGAAATAACTTCAATCACCACCAAGGCAATTGAAAAAGTTGGCAACTAAAAGTAATTGGAATAGTTTTAGTTGTTGTTAGTCATTATTATTCAATTGGTGACAAAAAATTTCAATCACCAACTAGACAATCAAGACATGTGGTGATTGAAAAATTTTAATCACCATGGCAAACAATGGGGTTTGATGGTGACTGAAATCATTTGGTCACCATCTCGAGTGATTGGTTCAAATGGCAATCTAATTTTTCGATTGCCATCCAACGATCATGTATTGCTAATCCATGTTGGTTGTTAAATGGTGATTGAATTTTTTCGATTGTTAGGCAATTTACCCCCTTGCTAGCAATTGAACTCAATTTCAGTCACCATTATACTTATATAAAGGGTTTTAGCCTAAATTTTGAATTTTTTTTTACATGTATGATTCAGATTGTGGGTGGCGATCGGTGGAATACATTTGGAAGAAAGTTCTCACTCCTTTGAGCAATTTGGGTTGTCCTTATGATTCCAAAAAATGCTTGTAATTATAATTTCCACTTTATTTATGCACAAACAACCATGTCAAATAATCAAAACAAGGGTGAAGGAGGCAAGGAGGTTGGTTCAAAATGATTATTGATGACAATGACATTCGGGACGACCACACAATTGTGACATGGGATTATGAGGGAGAATATGTCATATATTTTCCATGCAAAAAAGAAGGAAATATCATGTGGATATTGCTTGCTTATCAAAAGATTTGTTGTACAAGGAGATCCCCATGACCTTTTATGTCAAAATTGAACATGTTGTGAAAAGAAAGCCAATGTTCATAGTATGGGTTCACAATGGTGTGAATGTCAAATATCTCCCATGTGTATTTGAAGACATATATGTTTTGAATCTTATATATGAAGACATCCATGGGGAACTTTGCATATATGATACACGTGACTACTTTAGCACAATATGACCATTGAAACAATGTTGATAATAGAAACGTGTAATTTTGTTATGAATGTACAAATGCACATTTTTGTAAACGAAGGATAGTGGTATTTTCACACATGAACCATGATTTTGTACTTGAAATTTTTTTGATTGATTTTTTATAAACATAGACCACTTTTGATTTATTGAAAGTTTATCCCTTCCCCTCTCCAAAATAAGGAGGAGAAAAACCCTAATAAAATAAATAAATAAATAAGATGAAATAAAAGAAAGGAA
>Ga0209208_10005681_pt1 | contig 17313 bp, 14 predicted proteins | sample S1TSphfallax_3_FD_187694 | JGI IMG/M metagenome (GOLD analysis project Ga0209208, IMG submission 187694) | Host-associated microbial communities from peat moss isolated from Minnesota, USA - S1T2_Fd - Sphagnum fallax MG (SPAdes) (version 2) | ecosystem: Host-associated > Plants > Peat moss >... | reverse complement strand
CATGAGATTCCATATTTAATTAATCCCAAGGAAACTTGTCTAGAACCTTCCAAAAGTTATCCTCCACTTAATTAATCAAAATCACATGTTTCCCATGAGATTCCATATTTAATTAATCCCAAGGAATGACATCACATGGTGCACATTCACCATGACCATTCAACTTACCCCTTTTTACAATTAAGTAATTAAATAATTACATCGAGTTACACACTAAGTTACAGTTTCAATGTCCTTTCTAATGTTGGTTCCTTGATTGGTGATGAAGGTGAAAGGACCCTGTATTGGTTCCTCTAGTGGAGATAAAGGTGAGAGGAGCTTCTTGCACCTTATATTGGTTCCTTTCTGCACTGGATTTGTCCATTTGTGCCCAAAAGAAAAAAGAAAAAGAAAAGGTGATATGAACATTTTAATGACTTGAACTGGTGACATTTGAGCAGACTAGTGTTCTTAGGTTTGGGTGGGAAACTGTAGTACTGCTTGAAAAATATTGCAATATGCCTGGTGGTGATGTGATGGTGTTGTAATGTTTGCGATGGTGGTTTAGTCTGGTGGTGAATTATAGCATTTGGAAAGACTTTAGGGTCAGACATCCGATCTGTGATGCACTTTTGAGAGTCATCATCAATTATTTCAATTCCATTGTGCATCTGACCCTAAAAGTCAGATAATAAGTTTGTAGTCTGATAAAATAGGTCACTGGATGTGAGCTTGTGTCTAATCTGCAACCACAGATGAATGTAGGGCTATGTGTTAGACTGTAGACTGCTTAGGAGGCATTATGAGTTGTTTTCAGTTTTAAGTGGTTATTGACTTGTACACAAAATTTCCGGTTTCTGTTTAATAATAATAATTTGAACTGTTTTGGTTTCAGTTCCATTTCTTCAAAATAAAATAAATTAGAGGTTCCCCTTTCAGTTTCAATTCTTCAAAAAAAATTCAGCTGGTTACGCCCCCCTTTCTACTCTTTTTCTTCCAAAAAATTAACAAATATACTTTCTTTGTTCAACAATCCCATTTTTAGTCCACACTTGAATGGAAGTGAGAATCTGATTCTTCAAAGTTACAAATTCTGATTTTGATTTTTTTACAAATTTCAAAAATCAGACCTAATTTCAATTCAATTTACTAATAGGCATTGGAACTTCTATCCAGCCAAACTTGGTAACCGCCTAACACTTGTTTCTTCTCACCAGTAAATGGTGCAACTTGTACAGTGGGGGGGCTGCACTATGTATTTGTGATGTAACAACTCGTGTTGTGAAGGTATCTCGTTTGCAAGGTTAAAACTCATGAGGTTTAGGTTCTTTTGACTGGGACCTGAATTCACTTTTTCTAATGTTTGAATCCGCATAAGAATCAAATGGTGGAACTAGTCTTTTTTAAGATTTGAAATCAAAACCAGAATTGTGAAAAAAACATTGTTTAAAATAAGGGTTAAGGATATTTAAGCAAGAAAGTTGAGTTTTTTGAAAACTTATAAGTAAACTGAACATAATTATTAAATTTAATTAGTTGTTGAACTCGATACTTAAAATAGATCCTTGATTTAATTTGTTGTAAAACTTGGTATTCATACAAATTTTAGCATTGGGGAGTGTGTAGTAGTATGTACATGAAACCAGATTCAATTGTTAAATCACATTCTTGAATGTGCTAGAACCAAAATCAAAAAGTTAAAAAATTGACAAACCTGAAAAACTCCAAATAAAATTTTAAATATCAAAACTTAGACTGAAAGTTCTCTTTTGGAAGGAAGAACCGAGAACCACATAACAATGGTGACCTCCACCGATGCTTTTTCTGACACTGAGTAGTCTATTGGTTGCATGCAAAAAATTCCTCATTGGACGAGTAGAATTTCTATTCCCAACTGTATTGAGCACACATTTTGGCCTAGGCGGCTGGGCTGAATTGTAGGTAACATGATAAATGTGCCAAAATTTATTTTCAAAAAGTATATTACCACCTATAAGGAAGAATGAAATGATGAAACCCTCTCAATAAAAAATAAACCAAAGCACCAAAACCAAAAAAGGGGGAGTACAAGGAACAAAATGGAAGGACCCACTTCCAAGAAGACAAAAGAGCCACCTAAGAGGGCGAATCACAAGGGGAACATCAAGTTCCCAAACCCCCTCCTGTCCCCAGAAGCATATCAAATAAGGAAAGGGGAGGATGAAACCTCATAGAAGACTGACGAAGGTTCAAATCTAACTTTTAACTTCCAAATTCCAGAGCTACCACCCTAACAACCAAAAAAAAGATCGTAGGGGGACTTTAAAGACATGGTATGGGCCATGAATAGCATAAAGATATGGATGCAAATGGGCCTGGTAGGACCCATTCCATCTCAGTACAAGGTCACCATGTAGGCCGAGACACCGTGCTGTTAAGTATAGGGGGGAGGCACTCCAGTGTGAAAATTGTGCCCTAGGCATAAGGGTGCAGCCATGGATGCAGGATGTAATTTCCCCTATGGAATTCCAAAAATGCCATGTATGTAAGAAGATTAAAATGAGAGTTTTGGCTCCAGTCCAGGGGCCAATCATGAAAGATTCCCTTGGCTGGGTCCCTTGACATGAAAGATACCCTATCAATGTTTTGTCTTGGGCAGCCCCAAGCTACTGAGGGTGTATGGAAAGATATAATGGGAACAAGCTTATAATTTTAATCCATATTTTTTATATGAGCATATTTTACATCCAAAACAGTTATTTGTCAAGGCTATTTAGCATTATGAATTTTGGACATGTTGGAGACATGTCCTATAATGGGCCAGGCCACTATGTCCAAGCTCCCAAGTACTATGTTGTTAAAAACGATCGTCACAGATTTAGTAAATGTTTAAACGACGTTTAAACGTTTCAACGGTTTTTTTATGTTTAAACACAATTTTTTCCATTTAGTACGAGTCAGGAAGGTTTACGCTTTCAAATAAGACCCCCAAAGGCACTTTTGTGCCACGCAAGCCGATGAGCTTGGCGGGGGTGGGCTCTTGTGGCTAGTTTGGGACGTTTCCCGTCGGCCACGATGGACGTATTTGTCCTTCCTCAACAACCTCAAGCCCCTCATCGTCATTTGCGTCCGCTTCACCCATGCCCAGCCCTAGGATGCTGCTCCATTCTAATAGGACATGGTCGATCGACTCTTCCATAGGTTCTTCTTCTTTTTCCTCCTCACCGTCCTGCTCCTAATCATCCTCCTTTTGCTCAATGTGCTCCTCCTTCATTCGGACGTCCACCGCGTTCTCCTGGTCACCGTCGTCAATAGCACCCACAATCTTGCGTTCCTTGGCTTCGATGATGCGTCCAAGCGTATTTGCGTTCACTTCTTGACTTTGCAACTCGATCGCATTTTTTTTGCGGACGGCCTGGCGGATGATGCTCAATTTTTTGACCTTGTCAAGCTTGAGGCGGTTGCGCCTTGCGGTGTGAATCTACGCTAATTCAGAGAATAAGGACTCACAGGTTGCCATTTTGGTGACGATGGACAGAATGACCAGAGCGAGGCGAGCCAAACGCAAGCCCTTAAATGCGAACTTGACGAAGTCCCAGAAACGAAAGGGACCTGCCAGTTCTTTCGGATCCACAATGCCATAGGCTGGTGAGCTCGTCTCCCACCACTGCAGCACCTCATTGCGGAGTTGGCCGATGTCCTCGTCGATGAAGTGCATGTAATAAAAGATCGCAAACTTGCACAATTGACCAAACGAGGTCAGGGGTGTTTCATCGACAATTTTCTTGAACGTTGAGCGATGTTGTGGGTGCAGGAAGAGCGCCAAAATGAACAGAGGTTGTTCATAATCATGCTAACGATTCTCAATACATGGCATGAGCAAAGCGTTTTCTGGATGATTATAGAAGGCCAAGAAGATGGCGCCATAGTTCATCACGACATCTGCCATGGTGTTCTGATCATGCTGTAAATGGAAAGACACTATCGTGAACGGCTTGATCAGGGCCTCGGCATCCTTGCACTCTTTCCAGAACGTGTCGCTACCGACTGCATACAAATCATTAGGGAAGTCGGCATGTGAGCTTCAGCGCAGGACGAACATTTTACAGGCCGATCTCACTCGCAGCAACGACGCTAGCATCCCTTGAATTGAATTCCATCGCGTGTCGGCCATTTGGACAAGAGCCAAAGTGTACCCGTACGTCACCTTCATGACGTCGTGCAAACGAGGTAGCCACTTCGCAGTCGACTTGTTCAATGTCGAGACAATGGCGTGCGTATGAGAGACTGTAATTTGCCAGCTGGTGGCAATGATGTCCTTGACCAATAGATTGATTTGGTGTGCATAGCAAAACACGAATACGATCTTGGGCCAACACAATGCCAGGATGCGTCGAGCTCGGGCACAATTGTCGGCGTTGTTAGTGACGACGGTGCCAACATCCCAACCTTGAATGATCATCGATAGCAGGATGTTCTCAAGATGCTCGGCGATAGCCAGGCCATCATGTCGACTTCCACAATTGAATGTGCCAAACATGACGCAGAGGCCCACCAATGACAGAATGACACCGAGAATGTGCGTTTTTGCGATATTTTCCTAGGCGTCGGACAAGAAGTTGACGCGTTTTCCCGAACTAGGTGGTGCTGCCGCCTTCAACGCTGCATGATCACTTGAGTCCACCTTGTCCGCGTACTTGTTCAAGATTGGGCCTCCCAGAAGTTGGCGAGTAGGTAACGCTTTTGTGGCTTCCACATTATAAAACTTGATGAGGCGTCGAAAGCTCTACTGGCTGACAAATGACTCGGGAAGGTTGGTTTCGGCCTGGAACTCCAACAAAAGGCTATGAAATCGATCTTCTCCTCGTTCAAAATAGGAGCCAGATAATACTTGAAGATTGGTTGCTGGCATGCTCGTTTGGAGCTATTGTGGTTGGTCAACATCCGTGACAAAGTCGGCGGCCCGGCCCCGGGATGTTGAGCTTGAGAGGTGCTGGGCTCCGGATTAGAGATCTGCATGTCTTACAATTCGTAGAACTTGCACTGACGTAGGTGTGACTCCATGGCGTTCTTTTCCCCTCGCACATCAACGGCCTCACGAACACCAAGAACACCTTTCTCGAACGTGTCAGTGCAATGGACGTAGCAAATGAAGTGTTGCGTCTTGTTGGCCATGTGATCAGTTTGGATAAAGTGCTGATGCGCATCGCAAGGCTTACACCCGATTCCATGCTTGCCGGTGTTCGCACTCATCAACAAACGACACAAACGAGCAACGCGTCGTTTGGCGCAACGAACCGTAGTGCTGAGTGCAACTGGCATTGAAGCAGGGCACTCCACTGTTTTTTTATATGTGCGACGACATTTGGGGCAACGTCGACGAACCGCACTTCGCAGTGCAACTGGCACTACAACAGGGCATTGCACCATTTTTTTAGATGGGCGTTTTTTTGGTATCGAAGGAGAACGTTTAAACATCGTTTAAACGACAAAAAAACGTTTTTTCGTTGAAACGATACCTAACAACATTGCCAAGTAATTAATGGTCATTTGGTTTAAGGCCCATGCCACCCATAGCCATAATATCCTAAACCCCGGGCTATCACATCCCAACCCTTGGCAACCTAAGATCATTCTATCCATTGTCCTAAACTTTGGGCCACCTTCTCCTAGCCCCTAAATAACCTAGGGTCCATTTCATTTTGTTATGGGCCCATGGTGTGCATTGTCCTAAAGACTAGACCAACTCGTCCTAATCATTAAAAGGTCTAAAATCATTTTTCATAGGTGGGCCACTTGTCCTAAGCACCAAGGAAGCTAAGGGGCCTGGCTTGTCCCAACCTTTCAAGTAGTGATTTTTAAAAACTATAAATGTTTTTTTGAAAAACTTTGTTTTCTAGTGTAAAACTAAATAAAAATGCTACAAAAATTGAAAGAATCTCCAAACTTTAGACACCACAAAACTGAAAAAAAAAATCATTTCCCTTAAAAAAGGGTTTAAATATTTTTTTATGATGCAACTAAAGTGACAATCATCCAGAAGATGATTTAACTAAATTTGGCTACATAATAAATATACAAATAGGAAATGACCCGTGTTAAGGCAATTCTTTGATTTTTCAAAGAATCTTTGCTTTGAAGTATTTTCTTCAAATGGAATCAAAGAACCAACCGGTTCCATGTATTTTCAAAAAACTTAGAATAAAAAAACCAACTGGTTTTGGGTATGTAAAAAATGTGGAAAAATCACAATTCTATTCTAGTTTTCATAGTTCATTGCTGATTCTTTGCAGGTTTGTTTTATTTTGTAAGTTTTTTCTCAGTTGGTTCCAGGGGCGAAGGTTTCACAAAATGAGAACCACTGATTATATACGGATATAATTGGTCTAATGTTGTATCTAGGAACCACCCAACACCCCGGAAACAACCCATGCTCGGTAGTTTCTAGGTTTTAGGAGGAACCTCCAATTGGACAGTTCTCAATATTTTCAAGGGATTGAATTGGGTTTGGTTTCTGTTTTTTTTCAACAAATATGAGACCTGATTCTAAGTTCGATTTTAAAATTAAAGGGCAGTATATTCTTACAAATTAGACCCTCAGGTCCAATTCTAATTCTGATAGCAATTTGGAACCAAATATCAAAACTGGCCCTCAGTTTCAATTTGAAACCTAGTTTTGAATAGATTGTTATGAACCGGACCTCTGAGTAGTCTGGTTTTGATTCTCATTGCAATTTGGAACTGATCCTTAGATTTGGTTTGAGACCCAGTTTCAAGTGAGTTCACAAACTGGACCTAAGTGTTTGGTTCCGGTTTTGATTATAACTTGAGACCAACCCTCAGGACCAGTTCCAATTACACTCAAGGTCAAAATTGAGGGGGTCAGTTCTCACCTAGTTCCATAACCAACCAGTCTCAACCCAGGTCCAATCCACCTGGTTCTAGAACTAAGAACTCATTCTAGGTAGGTTCTTAGCAACCAAAACAAAAATAGTTGGTTTTTTTCCAGCAAGCCGGGTACTAATTTGGTACTAATTTAGATGATATCATACTAATTTGGTTTTGGAATGGTAGTTCTTTGAAATATGGTGAATTTGGGCCATTATTCACATGGAAAATCCTTTATACATCCACATCATAATGAGTTTATGTAGATTTGCAATGAAAGGAGCTTTGTAATGAATGGAATGGCTTCTTTCTACCTATTGGCACCAAGGGTACTCTTCCAAGTTATTGTGAACAACAGTTGTAGAAAGCCAAGTAGTCCACTTGGGTCTAAACCCTTTTTTTAAGGGAAATGATATTTTTTTCAGTTTTGCGGTGTCTAAAGTTTGGCAATTCTTTCAAAAATTTGTGTTTTTTTTTCATCTAATTATATTAAAAAATATTTATCATTAAAAAATCACTGGTTGAGGGGTTGAGACAAGGGTGGGGATGTGATAGCCTAAGGTCTAAGATATTATGGCCGTGGGCTGCATGAGGTTAAACCAAATGACCCTTGACTATTAGGGGGCTTGGACATGGTGGCCGGGCCCACTTTAGAACATGTATCCAACATGTCCCAAAAATCCAAGCTATGAGAATATTCTACAGCCTACCCCAAACCTAAGCCAAAATTCATTCATAATGTTATTATGCTTTCACAAATGACTGTTTTGAATGTTGCTGCATATATTTTCACTGCTCCTACTTGTAAAGCTACTATAATTAATCTTGAACCTTGGGCATTAAATGCTGATTTTTAGCATTTCATTCCCAGATTTAATCAAATTTTCTTCCTTTATGGATACCCGTGACAGAAGGGTTCGAGGTGAAATGAGGCCCAAAGACTGTGTTGACTTTGTAAATAATTTTAGTACTTACACTTACACATCCCAAAACATTCACACATGTAAAATGTATTTGACAAATATTTACACTGGCCTTGTGTAAGTGTAAAAAATATATAATATACACACTGCAACACAAAACTGTAAGTGGAAAACATTTAGAGGTGTAAGTGTAAATGATTTACAACTTACACTAGATTTACACACCATATATATGATTTATTGACATTTACACTCACAACACTGGACAAGACATTGATAGGTTATCTTTCATGTCAAAGGACCCCAGCCCAAAGAATCTTTCACGATTTGCCCATGGGCTGGAGCCAACACTCTCATTTTTAGTCTTCTTGCATACATGGCCTTTTAAAAATTTGGTACCCCCCTCTTCAATCCATGAAGGGTCCTGCTCCATAAGATCTGGTTCCATACATAAATAGAAGGTGGAACCCAATTAATTCCAGGTCCATTTCTTAAAAAGTTCTGTATTCTGATTCCAGTTCCAAACCCAATTCCAAAAATCAGACCTCCTTTTGGTTTCGTTTTTACTAACAGGAACTGACGGTTTCTAACTTGCCAAACCAGGGTACCTAACCAGATCTGGTTGATATGTGGGTTTCTAACCTGCCAAACCGGGATAGTTACCCAGCTCTGGTTGTTGGATGGGTTTCTAACCTGCCAAACCGGGGTACCTATCCGGCTCTTGTTGGTAACTGGATTTCTAACCTGCCAAACCGGGGTACCTATCCGGCTCTTGTTGGTAACTGGATTTCTAACCTGCCAAACCGGGGTACCTACCCGGCTCTTGTTGGTAACTGATTTCTAACCTGCCAAACTGGGGTACCTAACCGGCTCTTGTTGGTAACTGGATTTCTGACCTGCCAAACCGGGGTACCTATCCGGCTCTTGTTGGTAACTGGATTTCTAACCTGCCAAACTGGGGTACCTAACCCCAGCTCTGGTTCGTAGGTCGATTTCTAACCTACCAAACCGGGGTAACTGTGGTTGTTAGGGGTCCCATGAGGGCCAGAGGGTAACAAGCGTTCCCCATCCTTGACTCAGAGCACAAGTGGAGGGTAACCAGTGTTCCCCCCGCTGGACGAGTCAGATCACGTATCCCACGAGCCTCAAGAAACACATGTGTTTCTTTCACCATTGAACGTACCGACGCAGCTACGCGGTTTCTTGCCGTCGGCGCCGCTGCCTAGTTCAACACGCCGAGTTTTTCACGTGATGAAAGCTCAGCGGGAAACAATTACCATATCCCAAGTCCCGCAATCCAAAACTGGTGTCCCATCCACCGGTGCCGACTTTCGACATCTTTTCGCTTGCTCAGCAAGTGCCCAAAAGAAAATTTTTGTGGAAATATTTTTTCCTTCTGTCACCATGTGCGTTTTCCATGTGCGATTCACGGACTCGCATGGAAACCTGCACCATTTCTTCTTCGAAAGTTGAATCTTTTGCTACCAGCTAGTTTCCTGCGCACGTTTGTTTGCGTCGGATTTCAATAACTTGGCTGGAAAACCTAACTGCTAGCTGCTTTGGAGAGCATCCAATGCAGCAGCAGCTCATGGCCGCTGTCACGTTTCCAGCTTGCGCCTTGACCAATGTACTATAATTGAGATCTCTGGATCTGACTGGAATCCAAATTTACAAGCTGCTGTGTCCTGCGTGCCTTGACGAACCGACTGCAGGCGTTTCCATGATCGCAGTGTCTTGATTTGACTTTTGGGTGCAGCCTGATGAGGACCAAAGTTCTCGTTTTCGATTTCGAGTCATGTTTTAAGAAGGAATCGCAGTATAATTGCTGATGTTGTACGTCGGTTTTTGCAGAATGGACGTTACCAGAAATGCACTGTAATATAATTTGGTGTCTAGAGTTGACCTAGGGTTTTGAAAAATTGACTTAACCATAAATGCATAATAATTTCTGATCATTGTCGTAGATATTGGTCTTTGGACTTGCACTAGGTTTTTGCAGAATTGATGTAGCCCTAAGTTCGCAGTTTCTGGAAAATTTGATGTTTTGCTATTTCAAGGTGCTGTTGAATTCGTGGTGAGTTCTAGATTGGTTGCAGCTGCAGTTTGAACTTCTTTGATTTGGACCTTGTCTTGAGATCAATTGTGTTGTAATCAATATAAGTCGATCAGCGTTGTATATATCGGAGGAGGTGGCTTCCTGCATTCTAATCGCCCGCCAAGCACTCACCGGAATATGTCGCTTGTGGACCAACTGATCCGTCTTCCTCCATGCCATTACTGTGTGCGTCAGCAGCTTCGGGAGAAGCGTGGTTCCGAGATCACGCAGGTCCAGCTGCTAGGTGCAGAAGAACATCGTGAGGAGATCAGCTGTGATGATAGCACAGATGATGGTGGGTCGATGTTGGAATTGGATTCTGAATTCTCCAGGTACGTACAGATTCCAAAATCTGCGTTTCGAAGTTTTCCGTGACCATGGTCTCGATACAGATTGCGCGCCATGGGCATTATTAGTCATGTGTAGGTCATGATGATCTGACTGGAATTTTTCGACTTGAACAGGACCTTGTCCGGTGCGAAATCTCTTGTGCAATCCAGATCGGAAGAAGAAGAACCCTTGAAATCCTCGTGCATCATGCTTAAAATCGAAACCTCGGAATCTGATGAGCTGCACAGTTTCACTGATCATCGCACCGACGCAGTTGCAGAAGAACCGAGTCTATGGATGGACCCAGTGGAAGACTCCAGTAGTACCTCGCGAGATCAGAATTCCAGGTTAAGCATGAGCTCAATGTGCACCTGCTGCTTCAGCAATGCAGCTCAACTTTGTGAGCTGCTGTTTTTGCAGTTCCCTCTGCAACAGATTCTATGCAATGCATTGTCATTGCAGATCGCTATGCAATTGTATCAGGCCATGATCCGAAGCACAACCATGCAGAATCAATCGAGTACAAAGCGTCGAAGGTATGATGCCGATGTGGTTCCTTCTCGACAAGCTGCTGCAAAGAAACAAAGACTTGAAAATCGTAGTAGCGACACGAGTGCTACATTCTTGTGGGAGACGTTGCCACAAGAGTTGGAAGACAAAGTGCTTGCCAATCTGAGCTTGCAAGAGCTTTACAGAACCCGAACAGTGTCCAAGAGCTTCAATCAAGCAATCCACAGGGGAACTTTCCGTCACGCTCGAAGACTGCAGCAGCTCCTGACCACCTCGTCCACAGCTTCAACGGCAACTCGCGCGACACATGATTTAACTTGCGAAGGCTCCTTCAGTCCCATTTTTTTCTCTGCAAACGAGCTTGGGACATGGGAATGGTCAGGCTATGATCTAAACCTCCACGAATGGCGCAAGTTGCCCACTCTCTCAGCTTGCCGCCTTCATCTTCCGTCTCCCGATCGTCGAGCGCTCAAGAACTTCTTCGTGTCAGGCGGCGACGGACTCTTATGCATCAACGTCGCCAATCCTTTCGAGTCTCCCTTTGAGAAGCTGATTGTCTGCAACCCATTGACGCAATCCACAGTGGAGCTTCCGCCATTGAACTTCCGTCGACACCCAGTTCTCATGCACGTGGTGGTGAATCATGCTACCAACAGCTTCATGATCCTTGTCGCCGGAAGCTCTTGCATGGGATCCGAACATCTGTGCCGCAAAACAGAGGTGTATGATTCCTTGACGTCCTCGTGGGAAGTGGTTGCAGATCTTCCTGGTCCTGAGTTTGCACTCAACGAGTACCAAGTTGGTGTGAACTCCGATGGTATAGTCTACTGCATCGCACTGATCAGTAGTAGTTCTCAAACTGCTCCGGATCAAGCTGCGGGAGCTGAATCTCATTGTTCCAAGGGACTCCTAGCCTACAGTTTGAAGGAGAAGACTTGGTCCAGCTCTAGCTCATGCATTCTCCCTCGCTTGAGAGCTGACGCAACTTTTGCAACAACCCAGCTGTTGGAGGGCAGTGGTTCCATCTATCTGTTCTCCGAGCAAGAGATGTCTGGCAATTGTGTCCATTTCTGCATCGCAAAGCTTGAAGAAGCTCATCATGGACTGAAGAAATGGACTCTGCTAGTAGATGAGAAGAGGAAGGGCCACAGCAGGGGACTGTTGGTGTATCCCGAGTACATCTGTCTTCCGCATGGTGAAGGGAAACTGTGTGTTTTCAGTTCTTTGGAGCACACCGTGGTGGTGTATGATCTGAACTCCAATACTAGAGTCTCACTGCCTCCTCCACCACCTAATTTTCTTCGACACGGGACCGAGTTCTCCAAGCTCCATACCTTGAATCCTTTAACTTTTGTTTTCAGGCCAAGTTTTCAAACGCCAATTTAAAATTTAGCATCTGCATCTATCTACTGAATCTCATGACCAAAATACAAGACTTGAAACTGCAAGTTTTTTTGTACAAATTTTTTTTACATAATTCTTTTAGGTGTGATTCAGCATTGGTCAGGCTGCAGTGTCCGTGGTAGATCCACCTACATAGCATTGCCATTATTGCCACAATTCATGGGAGTAAAGTTTTCATCTTCACAGTACTGTTCTAAGCAAATTTATGTACATACTTGTTATACACCCTGTGGGGCCTTTGAGCTAATAAGCACCCACAGCAGGTGCAAGCTCTGCCCCTCCCTAGGTAGGGGGAAACCAACATGGATGGAAAGGACCCCACTGCATTGTGAGATCACCCTTACATACCCCACTGCACAGAGATCCAGCCAAAGTAATTCAGAAAGCTAATATCTATTGTAAATTTTTGTGTATTCAAACAACACTGGTTTTCCTACATTTTGATCATTGTCAGGACCAAGGAGTAGATGGTTGCATTTGTGTCCAATACTTGAAACGCTCTGTAGGCGTTTGGATGCGTCTCAGGTCAATGCACAAGTTTCAATGAACTTGCCTCTTTGAAACATAATTGTCATTGAAAACCCTTGGATTATGCCAGCAAAGCAGTGTGGTTTCTTTAGGAATTTTTGTTTTTAGCAATCATCCATAGTAAGATGTCGAAAAAGTGGCTATCATCCCTAGGAAGATTCAGCCAGATCTGGCTATAAACCACATATGAAGTACAAAACCTTAATCATCCTTTTATATTTTTGGCTACACACTGAATACAAAATATAGGAATCTGGCAACTTTTACTAATTTTTCCCCCTCACTTTTGGAGATTGAAAACCTCCAAAGTCAAGTCATTATCTTATATGTGGGCTTTTTTAGCATACCTGCCTGATCTTAGTATTGGGTACTCTTTAAAACTTTCTTTACCAGCATGATCCTGGTATTGTGTGCTTTCAAAAATCTTTCACACCAACCTTGCCCTATTATTGGGTCCAAGATGGATTCTTGACTCCCATCGCGCTCTGTCCGGCGCCCTTTCCGACAGAGCAGCCCTGGGGAGAACCGTGTGGTTCTGTCGCAGGGTTTGACTTTTTGACTGTGGGAGTTATTTGAATAGAAAAGAAATCACAACTCCGTCAGCGCATGAGATTATGCCAGTGGGTAGTACCATGTTCTATGTTTGAGAGGATCCGAATTTCTAATCTGCAGGGCGGCAGCTAAACATAAAACAATTTAAGCAGATCACAGAACATTGACCTGTTTTTCCTCTGTTCAGTGGAACATGAGAACTGTGCTGCGTTGTTCTATGCAGAACCCCGTGCGCCGAAAAACATTTAGCGTCAACCATGAATCCGTGTTGGGCAGGTATAGTAAATCCGTCAGGTTTCAAACTGGTTCTCGGCCTGGTTTAAATGAAAAGACGCTGAGAGCACATTTTTGGCAGATCCAAAGCAGTGATTATTATGTTTTGGCGAAAATTCGTCAAAACGCGTCACTGCCTCCAAAATCTGGCCAAAATGGCCTATTTTCTGAAAAACAAATCGTCAAATTGAGACAGTTTTAAAGGGAGCGAGTGTGGTCACAGGGCTGCCTGCGGGCAACAGTTTTAATGGCCAAATCATTAAACTGTCGTCATTTATCTAGCATTTTGTCTTGGGATTCTTGCCATTATCGTCATAAGTGCACCAGATTTACATTAATGATCTTCACCTGTGCAATATTTTACGTTTCCTAAACAAAAACCCTGCATGCTTCACTGCAGATTTGAAAAAAAAACCGTGATCCTAAGTACTTTGGCAACTCCTGTTATGTATTCTCGTGTACTCTCGTAAGAGATGAAAGATCTGCAGATCTTGAAATAGATCTCGTCTCTTCTAACTCTTATGAGAATCAAAACTGACGGTTCTCGCGAAAATATGAGAACCACCCAACACTGATATATAGCCCAACACTGGTATATATCAGTGTTGGGCGGTTCTTGACTTTTATGAAGAGCCTCCAATTCCAGTTCTTAAAAAATAAATTAGAACCCTTGAGTTCTAGTTTGCAAAAAGCTGGAGTGTCAAATCTGGTTCCAGGTCTGGTTATTCAAAAAAACAAATCCGGTTCCAGTTTAGTTCTGGATAACCCAGCCCAGAATCGGTGACTAACTGTCGATTAACCCTCTATTAGCTCTCAGTTATAGTCCTTTTTTTCAGAAAAAACTTAATCTTCATAAATTGCCATTCAGATTCTGATCCCAATTCCCAAATAATTGGGAACCCCAAATCATGCGGCGTTAAACACCTCCTAATGAGCTCTAGCCGGCGCCTTTTATGGGCCTGACAATGCAGCCCTACTAAGAATTGTGTTGTTTTGTTGCAGGGTTTTTTAATTTTTTCCCTTTTTGACTTTGTGTCTCCACTAAATCTAAAAATTAAACCCCCATCTTCAGCGCCTGATGGTGTGCCAGTGGTTAGTTTTATATTTTCTGCAAGGGAGGTTTTGTGATCAAATCTGTTCCACAATGCAAAGCGTTTGTGCAAAACATTGGTGATGAAGGACATACAGGGTTTGTCCTTCACATTTTTTGAAGTTCATAAAGAACATTGAAAACCAATGCAAGGCTGAAAAAGGCATGCAAAAAGACAAGCGAAATCAGCGCCGGACAGAGCTCCTGAAGGGGTTTTAGAGCCCCACCCCCAAAATCTGGTTTTGATTCTGATTCCCAAAATGAAATCTAATTCTGGTTCAGATTTTACTGGCCCAAACCAGAACCTCCATTTCTAAACCTGCAAACCGGAGACCCTCACAACACCAGTTTATCTTTATAATTGAAATCGATATCAAACTAGTATAAAAGTTGTTATTACCTTAAGGCCCTACCAGGAACAGGCAGGTAGGGTCCTTCATACCGGGTGCAGACCAAATATGGAAGCAAGCACTGATCATGGTGCTTGTGTAGTCACATCTCATTAGCCTCCAATGGTGGGCGAGCTTGGAAAAGCTGGTTTGTCATAGGTAGCATTGCTTGTTTTTGTAAACCATGGTTATTTATGATGCTTGTGGCTCAGCAAAGAAAGAACTAAACCATTGATTTCCCTGTTTTGCTTCTGTAAGAAGAAATCATGTACCAATTAAGGCTGTTGACGTTACATTCCGGTGGAAAAGTTGTTCTTGGCAGTGAAAGCAACTTGTGGAAGAAGTCTGTGTTCTTGGCAGTGAAAGTAACTTGTGGAAGAAGTCTATGTTCTTGGCTGTGAAAGCAACTTGTGGAAGAAGTCTCATGTACATCCTCTGAAACATGTAAACTTGTAATTTCTAACTATTTAATTAGCGTCTCGCCTTCTAATTGAGCACTGTCGGGCGCCCTTTCTGGGCATGACATTGCAGCCCTGGGGAACCATGTCCTTCTGCCACGGCGTTTCACTTTTTGACTGTGAAAATTATTCAAATAGAAAAGAAAGCACGCTCTTCTGAGAGTCTAAATCTATTCCAGTGGGTAGTACCATGTTTTACAGCTGAGAAGTTCATTTCGAATCTGCTGAACCGCACAGCAAAACAAAATAAACGTTTTTAAAAAAATTACAATTAAATAACATTGCTAAGTTCTTTTGCAGAATAAAAAAACATGTAAAACCACACTGCTTTATGCAGAATAATGCAGGGACGAGAAACATGTCCAAGAAGACAAAGTGAAACAAGCGCTGGACAGAGCTCCATGCAAGGTAGATAGCATCTCCCAGTAAGTTAAAAGATGGGAGAAAAATGGAGAGAGGGAGGGGGGGTGGAGAGTTTCATTCGATAGCACCACCATGTAAATTTTAGGGTATAAATGAAACTATATTCTTACAACATTGGCCCCAAGGGTTGGGAATTGGCTCACCAAGTTGATAGGTATGACTCTGATGGGCCAAACAGTGATGGATTAAAATATTATAGTTTTAGTTTGGCCTTTTTGACTCTAAGTGTAAAGCCCTTGGGATTCCTTTCAGTGGCTGCACCAATAGGATTACTCAATTTGGGTTCATCTTTTGGCCTTTTCCTTGTGTAAAGTGGGTCCCAGAGCATCCTAATAGATGCCTTGTGAAGTATGTTTGGAATGAAAAACACTCAAGTGTATGATGGTTTGCCTGGCAGAAAAATTTTCCAGTATTTTTGCCCAGGATGTTGTGCTTGCAATGCATCCACTCCTGATGATTAGGTTCCGATTTTTTTGGTTTGTTCCCTGGCCTCAATGTGTTCTCATCAAGTTCCCAATGGGTTCCCATCAATTTTCCATGGGAATCCTCAAGTTCCCAATGTGTTCCTCCATATGTTCCTAATTTCACCACACTTTCATACCATATGCTTTGCCCAAAGTTGTCCTCTTCTCAGCTACATAGCTGGGCCACCATGTAAACACTGCAATGTTTCAAGAGACAAATAATCTTTTGCAGATATCATGAAGTTTCAGATTTTTGTTTCTTATGGGCCAATCAAAATGGTTCATTGCAAAAATGAAATTCAAACTTGGGAAACACCCCATCTAATTATTACAAAGATTAATAAGTACTCTAGAATAAAAAGGCTGCAGAGCCACTTTTATCATAAAACACTTAGATTAATTTCCTATGGACATGGGAGGGCACTTTGTGCTTTATAAGTACACCTGAATAATACATTCTCAAAAAAACAAGAGCCTCCTTAGTTTTACAAGAGGCCTGATACACTTACTTATACCTATTAAGTAGGCACTTTGCAAGATGCCTCATATAGGCATAAGGTGCCTCTCACTCACTTCTAGTGCTGAGTCATGCTTTAGGATGGGCCCACACCTGTGTGAGATATGCATGAATTGCCCAAATGTTGGGCAAGACTTCTAGACTATTGCCTCCTATTTGCCTTGTACTTTTGATGGATGGGTTCCCATCCTTGATTTTTTTATACAGGGTTTTTCTTCATCCTAGGCCCCTTATATTGAGAATGCCCCAACCATGGGAAGGGGGGAGGTACCCTACACGAAACACTAATATCACACTTAATTGACAAACTTGGTGTCAAACTCTTGTGCACCAAGATATTTGCACAAGACATGTGTCCTTGACAAATCTCAGGCGGTAGCCTTTAAAGACCCACTTTAGTGATCTTTGCACCACAACGCTTCTCATGTAGCAGTCTAAATGATGTCCACAAGTCCGATCAGGTGGACCTGCAACATTCTAGTTTTCATATATAGTACTTGTGTACATACAC
>Ga0209208_10005680_pt1 | contig 17317 bp, 14 predicted proteins | sample S1TSphfallax_3_FD_187694 | JGI IMG/M metagenome (GOLD analysis project Ga0209208, IMG submission 187694) | Host-associated microbial communities from peat moss isolated from Minnesota, USA - S1T2_Fd - Sphagnum fallax MG (SPAdes) (version 2) | ecosystem: Host-associated > Plants > Peat moss >... | reverse complement strand
AAGTTAAGAGTATTGGGACCTCCAAGAGCATTTCTCACATCAAAAATGGCTTCCCACCTATTCCCAAGCCCACCTGCACACATTAAAATTGGGGAAATCATTCTATTTGAACAATGAAGAGCAGTGATTATAGTGTGCAGTGTGTATAATGTATGTACTCAGGTATTGCAGTGGGTACCCTATGCACATCATTGAATTTTTTTTCTAAGCAGTTTTTTCATTTTTTCGTTTTTTCAACAAAAAACATTGAGAAATCTTTTGGGAGAAACACTTTTTTTAACATAAATTTAAGTAATTTTGCTAATTTTTTTGAAAAAGAAATTGCCAAGTATTTGTTATCATCAAAACTGGAAAAAACCTTGGTGCACATATATTGGCCTGAAGCCAATTTATTACTCCAAACCGACATAAATAAACAAATAAACTTGCTTGTGTCTGATACAAAAAAATTGTGCAACGTACACTTCATAACCAATAATAACCAATTTGAGCTGCACTGTCAGTGCCTTCAACTAATTTAATTCTTTTCTCATATTTCCATAAGTTTTTCAGTGATTCATCATTATTTATGTCAATGTAAATTTTAATTTAAATACATATACATTTTCTGAACAAGAAAGGACACATTAATTTGTTTTTCATATCCATGTTGGTGGATAGGGAAATGAGTGAGGTAGTTGTGGATAGGTATTAAGAAAGTTTAATAGGAAAAAGTAATAATAAAGAAAGAGATGTGAAGTGGTTAGCTTGAACATGAGGTAGTTACTTCTGAAATTGTATTTGGAATGGTCCATGGACGACCATACAAAGGATTCCAAAAAATCCTTATTATGCCAGTTCCAATTACTTGTCCCTGAAATTTCTTGTGATCAGCAAAATTGTTAAGCAGATATTAAGCAAATTCAGTTCTCACATAACTCTCTTGTTCATACTTTCTTTTGGTTTCGTTGCCAATGATAGTTAATTAATCTGAATAAAACCAAAACTCTTGCCCTGGCTCATTAGCTGGAGTTGGTGACCAAAACCAAATTGCAGTTGTACAGACAAACCATTGTAAAGAACAACCCTTCAACTGTTTCCAGTACAAACAAAGCAGCTAAACAAAACTGGCAGCAAATCAACTGCAATTACTAAAAAAGAGGAACTAAAACAAGGAGCTACATAGGAACCCTTTTTATGAACACTACCCAACATCCCTAAATGGTACACACTAGACCTAGGAAGCTTGAACGAAAATTACTTAAGATCCATACCCAGGGGTCACTACACATAATAGAAAGCTAGAGACACTAGCTGATGAATTCTGCATAGAAAACAAATTTTCAAAAAACCAGACAAACTTAACCTATCAAATGGCAGTTCAGTATAAGATCATCATTAAGCTACCAAATGGAGGGCAAGTTCAGAACATGATGAACATCATCCCGCTTCACCACTAGAGCCTGTATCAACAAAATTGGTTCTCCGATGTGATATGCAAAAACTAACAATCTCCAGATTGTCATCAAACCAACAATAGTAACACGCAGACAGGCTCTGAAGCCATGACACCCATGTGACTGATTGCAAAACCAAGACTTAAGGAAAACAAACTAGGTCTACGGGATAAGAGGAGGAGGACCCTGGTCATCACCATAGCAGAAGTTTTGATTCCATCGTTCCAGATCAATGCCTGTGGGGAATATTGACAAGGATCATGCCTAACACAGTTCACCTGACGCACATGTTGAAATCTAAAAGAAACATACCATGCACATGCAATTCCTCAACTGCAGTCAAAGATGACAACAGCATAAAGAATACAAACACAATACTGTCACTTGGAAAACATGTCTGTCATTTGGCACAACCAGAAATCAAGATGGTTTCCAAAAGACAATCCTGTCCTTGCTACTCAAAAGATGCTCGTGAACATACTATATCCACTCTAGGCTTCCTCAAGATCCTCCTCATATTCACCCTCTTCCTCTGCACTTGCATCCTGGTACTGTTGATACTCAGATACAAGATCATTCATGTTGCTTTCTGCCTCTGTAAACTCCATCTCATCCATGCCCTCACCTGTGTACCAATGCAGGAACGCCTTCCTCCTGAACATCGCTGTGAACTGCTCACTCACACGTCTGAACATCTCCTGGATAGACGTCGAGTTTCCAATGAAAGTAGAAGACATCTTCAACCCAATGGGAGGTATGTCGCATACGCTTGACTTCACGTTGTTAGGGATCCATTCAACAAAGTAGGAAGAGTTCTTGTTTTGCACATTAATCATTTGCTCATCGACCTCCTTGGTGCTCATTTTGCCTCGGAACATGGCAGATGCTGTGAGGTATCTTCCATGCCTTGGGTCTGCAGCACACATCATGTTCTTTGCATCCCACATTTGCTGGGTAAGCTCTGGAACTGTCAAGGATCTGTACTGCTGTGAACCCCTGGATGTTAGGGGTGCAAACCCCACCATAAAGAAGTGCAGACGTGGGAAAGGAATCAGATTCACTGCAAGCTTTCGAAGATCAGAGTTCAGCTGACCAGGAAATCGAAGGCAACAGGTTACACCGCTCATTGTTGCACTAATGAGATGGTTCAAATCGCCAACTGAAGAACACACGGCACAAATGAGAGTCAGAAACTCTGGCCAAGAAGACCGACCCCAGAAAGCAGAAAAGCCACAAACCACGGGCAAAGTCATTCGATTGCTTACATGTAGGAGTGATGAGTTTCAGCGTCCTGAAGCAGATGTCGTAAAGCGCCTCGTTGTCTAGCACCATACACTCGTCCGCGTTCTCCACAAGCTGGTGCACGGAAAGCGTCGCGTTGTAGGGCTCCACAACCGTGTCCGACACTTTTGGCGAAGGAAATACAGAGAACGTCATCATCATTCTGTCAGGATACTCCTCCCGGATCTTGGAGATCAACAATGTCCCCATGCCGGAGCCAGTTCCTCCTCCCAACGAGTGGCACACCTGAAAACCTGCAAAGAAGAAAGAAAAATGACGGAGACAATGTCACATGGGCCGGGAAACAAAATGCCAAAGCCTCGCAGTTCCTCGAGAGTGGAGATAAATAAACATTGTTCGGTAACAACAGCACACAAGACAACCCCTATGTATAAAACAAGGCGAGAATCGAAAACACCCGATGCACTTAGCAGAATAGCGGGCAACCAAGGACTTAACATGCTACAACGATCGCACTTTGTTAAAAATAATCAAGAAAAGAAATAGCCGATCCTTAAGCAAATCATGAACCAGCTGCTTTTCTACAAAACAGTTTCCAAGAACAATGACATTTCCACGACATCATGACAACAAACCTTGCAAGCAGTCACAGCTCTCCGCCTCCTTCCGGACGACATCGAGAACCGAGTCAATGAGTTCGGCGCCTTCAGTGTAATGACCTTTGGCCCAGTTGTTTCCAGCTCCGGTTTGTCCAAACACAAAGTTATCGGGCCTAAAGATCTGGCCATACGGCCCAGACCGCACACTGTCCATGGTCCCGGGCTCCAGATCCATGAGCACAGCACGGGGCACATACCTCCCACCACTGGCTTCATTGTAGTAGACATTGACACGCTCCAGCTGCAGATCAGAGACTCCCTGATAAGTTCCAGTCGGGTCGATTCCGTGCTCCTCGCACACCACCTCCCAGAACTTGGCACCGATCTGGTTCCCGCATTGCCCTCCCTGGATATGAAGAATCTCACGCATCTTGACAGACGGAGATAGACGCGCGACAGCCCAGCAACAGCAGCGACACAGGCGCGAGGAAACGAAAGAAACGCGAGAGAGTAAAGATAGAGAAAGAAGAGGCGGGAAGACAGGCGCGAACGACCGGCGGAGGATACGAGGACAGAGCGTGGAACAGAAACAAACATCGCGACGAGAGGGTTATACTGGCAATCTAACCGTGGGCGCTTGGTTCGGTTTGGAAAATCTAGCAAAATCGTAGATTTGGTGTGCGGTTCGGAAAGGAGCTCTCTAGGTTTGGTTCCAAATCTTCGGTTAAAAGACCGCAGATTTTTCGATGTGAAGGTTCGGAGGTTTAGCTGTCATCTTGGTTCGGTTTGAAATCTACAATATCATCTGGATTTGGAAAGCGCGGCACAATGTGTGGTGAATTTGATCAAGTTTGAAATAATCTAAATATGCTGTAGATTCTCAAAACATTAGCCTGGATTTTTCCCGTTGTCAAAGGTTTAGGGTTTACGGTGAGGTACCTAACTGTCTTGGTTTGGTTTTGAAATCTACAATGCCATGTAGATATTTAAAAGTGTAGCACAATATGGAAGTGTGGTGGTGAAATTGATTGATTTTGAAAATCTAAAGACGTTGTAGATTTCCAACAATAGCCTGGAATTTTCTGTTGTGAAAAGGCGCGCTGAGGTACCTAGCTGTTTTCTTTCGATTTGAAATCTACATTTTCGTGTAGATTTGTGAAAATTGTGGCACAAGTGTGTGTTGGTGAATTGATCGAGTTTGAAAATCTAGAAATATTCTAGAGTTCCAACAATAGCCTGGATTTTTCAGTTGTGAAGGCTCAGAGGTATCTAGCTGTCTTGGTTTGGTTTGAAATCTACATTATCGTGTAGATTTGAAAATAGTGTGGCACAGTGTGGAAGTGGTGGTGAATTGATGAAGTTTTAAAATCTAAAAACATTTTAAATTTCCAACAATAGCCGAGATCTTTCAGTTGTGAAGGCTTGAGGTATCTTGCTGTTATGGTTCGGTTTGAAATCTACATTGTGAAGTAGATTTGAAAAGTGTGCCACAGGGAAAGAGTGGTGGTGAATCGATGAAGTTTGAAAATCTACATCATTGTAGATTTGCGATAACAGCACGGATTTTTCCATTCTGAACGCTCTGAGGTTACCTAGCTGTCTTGGTTTGGTTTAAAATCTACATTCTCAAGTAGATTTGGAAAAAGTGTGGCGACACATTGTTGAAGTGGAGGTGAGTTCGACAAGTTTCAAAATCTAAACCAAGGTGTAGATTTGCAACACCTCATTCAACCACCCACATAAGCCGGCCAGCAAGAGTGGCCAGCAAGAGTGACCAGTGAACCAGCAGTTCATCCACCTGGTCTCTTGCTGGATGGATAGTGTGTGGACAGAAAACACTTTTTCATTGTGAATTCCTTGCGATGGTTAGCTATGTAGTAACTAATGTTGGGTAGTTTTGACCTTTTTGTGAGAACCGGCCAGTTCCGGTTCTTACATTATGTTATGAAAACCTAATTGATATATATATATATATGGGCTGGTGAAAACCAACCAGGTTTTCAAGATTTTTATTTTTTCCAAATTCACCCAGTTCTCAAATAGGGCGGTTCTTCCATATATGATAACAATTGGTTCTCACAACCCAGTTCTTTTTTTTGGAAATTTATATTTAGTTAAATAATTATTTAATTCCCTTACTAGTTTTTTTTTTCTTAACTTAGAATTTTACTTTAAAATACATGAAAATTTGGAAAAAAAATTATTCAAAATTTACAACTCCACAACTTCATGCCTTTCAAAAGTTTCTTCAAACTCCTCAAACTCTTCTTCTAAATTAAAATCGCTCTCAATAAAATTTGCCAAACTAGAAGGTGATTTACAACTTATCCTAAAATCATTGGGTTAATTTTTGTTCACAAAAATCAATTAATCCAAATTTTTTGATTGTAAATGACATCTCCTAAGATTAGTAAAAATTCCAACTAATGAAAATATTTTTTGTCTCAATTTGAAATCCAACTATTCTTAAGATTTTTCTAACATAAAAACCAACTATAGGAAACATGCTTTCATGTTTTTCCCACCACTATAATGGACATTTAAAATCTTTAACATCCACTTGATAACGCTTGAAAATTATAAGCTCTTTTATTGACTAATTTTGTTGTTGGCTCACTTATGTTGGTTGTCATCTCAAAGATATCAAAATTCATGTCCTCTTCAACCCTTTGATCAACAACACCCCTTTCATATTCAACCAATGGATACAAATGATAATAACATTTAATAAGCATATGAAATATTTTTTTGGTCATATTCTTCAATAATTATAGGATTTCGTTCACGACCAATAAGTGAAGACACAAGATGAAAAGTTTTAAACCTAGGGTCCAACATTAAAGAAAGCATATTATGGGCATTTATTTCTTCATATTTTTTTCAAAAGGAAATAAAAGAATCTAAAACTTGAATAACTTCCTTCTTTATGTTGGCAGCCAAACATGACAACTCATAAACAACATTTCCATCTTCTTCCATTAAGTTGTCAAAGGTTGCAAAATCAATTTCATCTTTGAATTTTAAATTCATGGATATGACAAATTTTAGTGCATCACTTAACAACCAAGGACCCCTAGATTGGTTCAAAATACAAGCAAACACAATAGGGCAAGAGAATCAACAATGATACAACAAATGTGCCATGTCAAAGGAGGTGGTACTCTTGCATTCATTCTCACATAATTATGCTTGTTGTAATATAACATAATTTTTTTTGAATTTCAAAGCTAAAAAAGTCTAAAAAATTAAAAATTTACCTTGTCTTCACTAGAGTATTCAAATTTTGAATGGGAAAACTTGAATATACACATGCCTTTTTCCCATTCTTGCCTACCCTTTCCAAGAAAATTTAGCCAAATTATGCATTTCTGCAAATCTCCTTGAGAGGATTTAATTAACACATATAATAAGTCTTTGTAATTTTTTAACTTTGTTGTAGTATATTGGCAAGCCTTGGAACATGCATCCCCAAAATAAGTGTCTCAAAAACTTTCCTCCAAACCCAACATATCACAACTTACAATTGATTTTAGGGTTGTAGTCATAGTGTTCAGATTAGATCCTTCATCCATAACATAAGTAATATTGTTTCTCCTCAATGCATAATTGTCCAACAATTTTGTGAATTTTTTAACCAAAGTCTTCCCAATATTGTTTGTTGGCTCAAAAAAACCAAGGGTAATGTGCTTTGGCTACCAATCATATCCTAAAAAAATAATCACCAATGCAAAAATATCATGTCCAACTTTCGACATCCATAGATCAAAGATTGTAGTTGTAAAATGACATTCTACTAAAGTTGGTAAAACATATAATTTTTTTGTTTTTCCCACTAATATGGGTAGTAATTCATTAAAATTTTGTTTTCTAAAAGGAAAAACAATTATGGGACACAAATGCATATTAAATCTTTTCAACCAATTGTTTTCTACAAATTATAAAAGAAGATTTTTTTGATAATTAGAAAAATCAAATATTCTAGAAATTGTTTTTGCTACACATCATCTTCCTTAAAAGACTCTTTTGCAACAAATAAACTAAATATGGAATTAGAAAAAACATTTGGTATATTTAAGGAAGGTTGTCTTTCATCTTCCCTCAAAGGATAATTAATTATTCTTCAATTTTTTTAAAATTTTAGGATGATCTAAATTGGCATGTTTTTTCAATGCAATTATGCCATTAGTTGTATTATATATGATTAATCATTTCCTAGCTTGTGTTTTTGGATTTACATTCAATATTGGATTATTGTGATATATAATACAATGCACAGTTTGAGGAGTTGTTATATTAACTTATTTGTTATCATTAACACAATAAAATGTCCAACATAATGCATTTTTTTTATTTCCTCTCCAAAATGTTTTTTGTGCATGTAATTTTTTAAAATTATTTCATTCATTTTTGCATTTCTACTTCCTTATATTTGAAGATTGACCATTTTTTTAAGTTTTGACAAAATTTCATCTTTTATTCTTACTTCATTCATAACATCACATGTGTTTTTATTTTAAGAAGGGTGTTCCATTATTATTTTGGTTTGTGATTAATAATTATTGCCTTCATGAGTAGTGAAAAAAATTAAACAATTTTATGTCTTATCAAACACTAAACACTAACATTTATAAAAAATTACAATGTGTTATCTATCAATGACTAAAAACTAACAATTACAAATGATTACAAAATGCAATCTATCTTTTAAGATTTTACAAAAATAAAATATGTATATTTCTAAACTTTCAAAAAAAGTTTAGGACTAAAAGGTGGAAAAAGTATGGGATTTTTGGGTGAATTTTTTTAATAGTTTTATGTTTAAGTTTCAAAAATCCTACGAAAAAAAAAAAAAAAAACATGATTTTAAAATTCTTACATAATGAAAAGAAACAACAAAAAATGAACCAAAAAAAAGTAACAAAAACACAAGTGTAGCAACAACAAAAGCAAAAATAGAGTAAAAACAACAACTAAAAATCAAAAAATGGAAAATATGCAAAACAATTTACCTCTGGTGGTCGAGTTGGTGTCAAAGTTCCGAATTTTGACTTGCACATGGAAAGGGAAAGGGAAGTACCATATTAACCAAAGAAAATAGAGTAGGAGTGCAAAAGGAGCAACAATGGTAACATAAGAACAACAACAAAGGTTGGGCTAACATGTGCTGGAAATGCGCCATAGTGTGACAAGAATAGTGCGAAGGGAGCGACAACATGAGAAAAATAGTAGGGTGAAAAGAGCAATGCGAAAGGAGTGGTAGAACAAAAGGAGCAACATCAAAAAAAAAGTTGTAATGTGAGAGGAGCAACGCACAGTTATAGCACGAGAAGAGTTTTGCAAGAGGAGCAACATCGAGAGAGGAGTTGTAGCATGAGAAGACCAACACACAACTATAACATGAGAGGAGTAATGCATAAATGTAGCACAAAAAGAGTGGCGCAAAAGCTACAACATGAAAGGAATAACGTGAGAGTTGCACTATGAAAGGCGCAATGTCGATAGTAACAACATGGGAGGAGCAACAACGCATGAAGAGCGACAATGCGAGAAGAGCGACAACATGAAAGGAGTGACAATGCATGAAAAATGACATTGTGAAAATAGGCAACACAAGATGAGCGACAACATGAAAGGAGTAGTGCAAAAGGAGCAACGCAAGAAGAACAATGTGAAATAAAAAACTAGATTCTAAAAACTAGGATTTAGCAAAGGCAACACACAAAACAATAACAACAACTAAACAAACACGAAATGATAAATGAACATAACAAGAGCACTAGAAGACAAAAGAAAATTTACTATGACCAAAAATGAAACTTGGGGTTCATTTTTATGCACTTTCTTTATCCTTAATTTTGAACAACACCTCCACCTCCCTAGGTGGCGATGACTACTTAGAAACCCTAAACCTTACACTATTGAAAACCAAATGCAAATTCTTTAAAAAAACCTACCCAATTTTCCAAAATTATTAAAAATAAAAAAAATTGGTTCTCACAACTAGTTCTCATTCATGTGAGAATCGCATGTGGGTTCTCCATCCAATTTTCACAATCAATCATGTCAATCAGTTTTCACTGAATTGATAATGGGTTAAGATTCGAGAACTACCCAACACTAATAGTAACCATGCACATGCATCTACCTTCATAACAGTCCACCAATTCCTTTTCACCTACTTACTAACTGCCATTTTTTTTCCACAGCTCCCTATGGATGATTGTCACTTAAATTGCATTTAAACTTTCCTTTAAGAAAATTATTATATAATATCAATTCAAAATTTATATAATTAAATATAGTTCATACATTTTTTAGAATGTCCAAATATTACAGTGCCACTTGCATTAGTTCCTACTTTCATTATTTATATTTATGATGTATAGATTTTTAAAAAAGAGGAAAAAATAGATAAATCATTTTTCTTAAACATCTACAATGGCAAAAAATGCATTATAGTATGTAAAATCATTTTAAATGAATGCTAATTGCAATAAACCTTATAAGTATAAGGTTTATGATCATTTTTTTAAATGTGAGAAATGTATTTTAATAGTTAAATTATTAATTTTCTAATTTTTGGAATATATATATTTTTTGAATTACACCATTACGTAATTTCAAAAACCCCATGGTTAGGGGAAAGTTATGGACTAATCCAAGGTTATGTAATGTCAATTCAAATTATATATAATTAAATAGTATTCATATATATTTTAGAATGTCCAAATATTATATTGTAATTTACATTAGTTCACCCATGGTCTAGTTAGTCACAGCTTGCTTCATGCATACTTTAGGTGTCAACATATTTTTCATTTACAATGCAAACCATATTGTATCAATGACAACAACAAAAAATTCAAGAGAAACAAATAATGAATATGAAATTGGCGAACACTTTAACCATTAACAAAGTGGATCACTTTGAAAATTCTACAATTGGGAAATGAGGTACACCTTTAAATAAGTCTTGATAATGTATGTAATGACAAAAACGTTGACCGCAAAATAACATTGTAAAATTGGAACTAATTAATCCAAAACATGGACAACATGGTAGAAACATAGTTTTGGGAAAAAAAAACCATTATGCATATATTTGTTAAAATTATAACAAATAGGAGGCATATATGGTGCATCACCATATATGCACATGGCATGGTCTTGTTGGGCTTCTTTGCCACACAATGACACTCTTTGGATAGGACATACCTATAAGTGTGCCAACATCTACAAGACATCCATTTCTTTTGCATTGCCATGTTCAATCCCTAGCAATTCTTCAAATCTAAATGACACAAACAATGAGAAGACTTTTTAAATCTAAGTTTCATGCATGAAAAGCAAAGGCACTTTTGGCACAAATGATTACACTAGTTTGCATCCTTGAAGACATGGTCAATTCCAATTGTGCTCCCCATAGTCACTTGTCTTTCATTTTGTCAAATGTGCTGCTATATGTTTTGTTCAAGGGTTCCCCAACTAATGGCTTGTTTAATGCTCTACTCAACCACTTGATGATAAACTAAAATGTTGAATCCAACCTTCCAAATGGCATTCCTTACATACACAAAATGAAATCAATGTTGTTATGTTAAGACCTAGGGATTAAAAGAAATTGTATAAAACAACTTTTGGTAAAGACTTTGTAGTGGACAATGATGAAGGGTCTAAAAATGGGTTAATCGGTCCAACAATAATCATAGTGGCACTTAGGGCAAAGCAAATAGAACTTTTCAAGCCATTTACACGAATAGAGTTTTAAATAATAATGTTTTGATGACTTAAGTTCAATTCTTTTAACAATGCTTGGAAATAGAAACCCAGCAATGGATTTTACTTGGGATTGGGGATCAAAATTCAAAGCACCCTGCCAACTACTATGGCTAATTTCTAGTTACCAAGATTTAGTTCAATACCAATAAGGTATGGCAACAAATAGGCTCGCTTGTTTTGAATTTGTAAAAACTCATAGCACAGAAAAAAAAACCTCCAAGGTCCTCATGGATTTTCACATAGTTGAGTCAACAACTTCTAAATTAATGACTTCTTGTGTCAATTCACAAAGTGATTATGCAATATTTCCTTTAATGAATTGGTTTGGAAAGTGTGCTCATAAAGCAAGATGCTTAAAACTAATAACAACAAAAAATTTACCTTCCAACATCCCTAATGTTAACCCAAGAAATCTAGGTTCATGAAGTGAGATCCTATGCAAGTCCACAAGGTTAGGTTCCTAGAAACCTTATTTGCAAACTCATAAAGTTGTTTTTAAAGACTTGATTTGCAAGCCCAAAGTTGGATTTTTTGCCATGTCTTGCTTAAACCTTACACCCCAATTCACATATTTCAAACAACCCTATGCATATAATTCACACAAGCAAAAGTGATTTAAAGCTCACAATTTTTAAATGGCTTCCTAGGTTGTGATTAGTTTTTTAACTATGTGCATTTTCTAGTTGTAAACTAGTTTAGAATTGGATGTTGCAATTAAGAGGCTAATATCTAAAGAGCTATTGAATTGACAATGTCACCTTGGGACAATTTAAACAAACAAAGTTCATTGGAATGCTTTGACATTTAACTTCATCAAGATTGCTTGCAAAAATATAACAAGATAATGTTGGCTTCCATTGGCACTAATAATTTAGCTTGTCAACTCTTAAATGAAAAAAATGCAACCCATTAGAATGCCCAGTCACTTGCACCTTAAGCTTTACACCATGAAAACCATAAGATAACAATGATTTATGCTTCTCTCATGCATACTACGTTTTTAAAAATAAAGTAATGGTGTAGTGGGATGTTGCACACATGAATGCACATAACCTTAAAGCAAGGGAATTGAGGTTTAATCCCAAATCCTTAACCCTAACATTTCATTGCTTTCATGTTAACATTTTTTTGCCAAATAAATTTTGCCAAAATATGGAATTAAAACTTGAACATTGAAATGAATTTGGTGATTGTCAATCACCAAAATCAAACGGACAAGAAGGTAAATTTTGCTAGATTTTTATATTTGGGTTTCAGTTTGTAACCAAAATATTGAAATATAATTAAAAATTTGTATTTCATATTCTATTTATTGCCAAATTTGGCTAAATATTCCAAGAGATGATTGTCATTTTTAAAAGATCTTTGTATGCATGATACCACTTTGGTTACAAACAAAGTTTTTGAATTAACTCACAAAAGATTGTAAATTTGAGCCATTTATGAGGAAAATCCTTTGGTTATTGATCGAACAAAAAGAAAATGTATTTTTTGGTCCAAAAAATGGCAAGTAATTTATTATTTATGCATACATTATTTGCTTTATTATTTGCATCCAACTTATTCATGTAAAAGTCTTGTGTATGTTTGTTTTACAAGTTGCATTTATAGTCAAAGCCTACAATTACTTCCCCTTTATTCATAATGTTTATTTTCAAACTATAAATAAACTAAAAATTTGCATTGACCATTTTTTAAACGACTTTTAATCTTGTAATCATATTTATGGTTAAAAGTTTATGTTTAGAGACAAAAATAAAACATCTATGTTTGCATGACTAAATTTGATCATCAAACATATTTGTTCTAGTCATAGATGTCAACATTTAACATAGTGATTGTAAATTGTTAAAAGTCATTTTAACCACTAGTTTCACATCAAGCTTTGTGATGTTAATTTTAATGTAAATAACCTTCAACTAGTGAAATTAAACTTTCTAATATTTAACATATTTGGAATCACTAACCAATTGTTGCAACATTTAAAAAATGCCCATGAAACATGTACATTAAATCTTGATGGGGTTCTTTAATTGTAATCAAGATAATAATCAAGAACCATTGTTTGTAAACCTAGAATTAAAATTATGTCAAACCAATCATAGAAAACAAAAAATGTTGTTTGAAAATGCATTATGTGAGATTTGTTTCATTTTAAAAAAAATTTAAAATCTAATCAAAGACTTTCAAATACAAAACCACCAATGCTTTCGACATTTTCCTTCCAATCATTCTTGAGGATTATGTGACACACATGGGCAACTTCATTTAAGTTGCCTACCTCATTAACCTTCTTGACACCTTCGACCTTTTCTTTTCCATTGGGTTTTCAAATTATAAACTCTTTCTTTTGGGAAATTGTGGATGGATCATTACTACCTTGGTGCTTCTGAAAACTTTCTAGAACTTTTGTGTGCAAACTAGTTTCTTGGTGTGATCATCACCTCTACATCCTTTCCAAAGTGTTAGTCCAACCATCTTACAAAAAGTGACATGTCCCAAAGATTTGTTGCCATTTAATCATACATCCATCTTGTGATGCTTGCCATTGAAGTGAAAATAGGAACTTGAAAATTAAGAAAAAACCTTACACTACTCATGACACTTTCTAATGCTTTATGCATATGAGGGGCCTAGTAATATGGTAGCTTAGCTTTACAATAGGTAAGGAAGGCACTTAGATGGTGCCATTATGAAATTTCGTGGCCCAAGTACTCCATCTAAAACTCCAATCATCTAGAAATATGAAAACAATAACAAATGGATTCCCCCCCCCCTTCTTTTTTGGGGTTAAGATTAAAATTCTATATTACCTTGAATTGTGCATTTTCACCATTAAATCTTCTCCAAATCTTGAGAAAGTCAAATCAAAACTTTAATATCATAATAAAAATTATGAAATTGTACTAGTTCTATGTGTACTTGGAACATTGCACACATTTACTTGTCTTTGGAGATTAAGATGTAAATTGTTTTTAATTGCGCACTTTCATTGAATCTTTTCAAAGTTTTGCAATGATCACATTAATTTTTTTAATATGACAATTTTGTGTGTAGTTTGAACCTTGCAAACATTTACTTGTTCTAGAGATTAAGATGTGAATTATTTCCGATTGCACATTTTCATCATAAATTCTCTTCCAAATATTAAAAAATTCATGTCAAATTTTGAATGTTATAATGCAAATTGTCAAACCATGACAATTTGTGTACGTACACAAAACCTTACAAACTCTAATTCTTCCTAAAGACTTAAATATAAACTATTTTTAATTGCACATTTCCACTATTAAATCTTCTCCAACAATAAAATCACATCAATTTGTTTTTTTACATTGCAACAAAAAAATGCCAATTTGTGACAAATTTTGTGTGTACACACCAAACCTCGCAAAACACTCTACTTGTCCTGAAGATTAAAGACTTTAAAAAAGTATCTTCAAAATGCACATTTGCAGCACTAAATTCTTCTCCAATATTTAGAAGAGAAAAAAATTAAAACCAAATCAGTTTTATATTACAATAAATTTTTTTTGGGTCAAATTGTGACAGTTTTGTGTATATAACACTGAACCACTTGCAAAACCCACTCTCACTTGTTCCTCCTGTTGTTGCAACTTATATACATGCAGAAAAGAAGATCCAAGAGTAAAAAAAAAAGGGCAAGAAAATGGAAAGAAAGCAGAAGAAGGGTCATCTTCTTCACAAACTAATCCACAAAAGTCTTTCAGTTGACAGAGAAAGAGAGAGAGTTTTAGGGTTTAAGGAATCAACTGCATTGCAAAGAGAGAGAGAGAGAGAGAGAGAGAGTTTTAGGGTTTTAGGAATCGATAGGGTTGCACAGAGAGAAGGGTTATAGGGTTTTTAGGTTTAGGGTTTTAAGAATCGACTCTATTGGAGAGAGAGGGTTTTAGGGTTTAGGGTTTTAAGAATCGACTCTATTGGAGAGAGAGGGTTTTAGGGTTTAGGGTTTTAGGAATCGACTGGGTTGCAGACAGAGAGAGAGAGAGAGAGAGAGAGAGAGAGGAGTCTGACTTTCTGCGTTGCAACAGTCTATCTGCGACACCATCACAATTGGGGGACTTACGCTGCGAGTGAGCGAGCGTGTGTGTTTTATGACTACCTGCTGCAGCAAACTCTTGCTGTTTTTTATTTGTTTTGTTTTGATTTGTGTTTTGCTTTCTTAGATCTTGAAGGGAAGCTTCTTTCGATTGCCGCCTGCAGAGGGAATTGAAGCTTTCACCCCTGCAAATGGTGAGGAAGAAAGCCTGCGTTGCTGCTGCTCCGTTGATGTTACTTCTTCGGCGGCGGCGGCGGCGGGAGTAGCATTATTACCTCTGGCAGCGCTATTTCGTCTTCTTCTGTCGTTCTTGTTATTGCTCCCTGTGCTGGTCGGATGAGGAGAAGTTGATGATGATCGGTTTTGTAAATAGATTTCTTCAATACCATGATCAGCATCAAATCGATTGCCAACATTCTCAGCACCGCCAACAGGTGAATGGATTGTTGTTGTGACGGATTCCGATAATTTCTCTCGCAACTGCTTCGTCTTCTGGTCATCATTCCTGTTGTTGGATTTCTTCTCTTCGTCGCCATTTTTGGGCTTTGTTGTTTTGTTGTCGCTGCTGCGCTTCGAATTCTCTTTCTCAGTCCCTCTTATACTAGTACTCTTAGGCTTCTTTTTCTGAGTAGCAGTACCATTGGCAATCCCATTGTTCAGCGACAAGCTAATCTCAGATGGAAGCTGCTTTTGTGTGGCATCACTACTGACAGTTTTGGGTACATAGTTGTTGTCGTTAACAGCAACTCCTTGTGCGCGCTCCAGCCAATTCAACACATAGCCTGGCTTGTCCAGCAGCTTGTCATCGGTGGCCTGTAGAGCTCTTGCAGTAGAACCCTTATTATTCTGTTCAAGACCATATCTCAACCGGCGAAGAGCATGCGCATATTCTCTTGTCCTCTCTCTCTTGATAGCCGCTACCTGTTTCAATTGCGCACTAGCTTCACAATCCGCAAGACTACGCGTATCGGCGTCCCATTCTCCGTTCGTGTTCTTCCGATCTGCACCTCCTGGAGTTGGCTGGGAAATCATGTGTTGGGTGCTTGAGAATTGGGTTTGTCCCAGCTCTTCCTCTAACATCCTGATCGGGTTGCTAATCCCCTCAGAGCACATCTCTTCCGGCGATGAGCTGATGCGGGATCTAAAAACACGAAAAGCTGCTTGGATCGTGGTGGCAGCGGCGATGCTCATCTCTTCTTCTTTCTGCTGCGATGCACCACTCACATCGCTAAGAGCTCCTCCTCCTCCAGACGTGGTTCGTGTCGAAAGCTTCTTTCGCACAGGTCCTGATCTGTACACATGTTTGAATGCTCCCTTGCTCAATGCACTCCCGACGGTAGATGCAGAGACAGAATTGGATCTAGAGCCTGGCGGCGTCGGCGGTGATGATCTTTGTGGTGCGGCGGACCCAAGAGGAGGATTTGATCGTGGAGGCGTCAGCGGTGCAAGTTCGACCTCAGGGACGTTTGCTTTCAGGCTGCATGACTGCTGCTGCGGCTGCTTCTCTTCTTCTTTCTGTCTTGGATCATCAGAAGACTTGAGATCCTCGCAAGAGGAAGACGACCCAATGCTTAAATCTCCAATGTGATGATCATCATTGTAGCTGCTGCCATCGACCACCGGCTCATTCTCTTCCTTCCCATTCTCTTCATTCACTTCCACTGCTGGCAGTTTGGTACCAGATGCAACATACTGCTTCAACTGCTTCTTCCATACCGTCCAAGAGACTTTCTTCCTCATCCTGCTGCCACCGCTTGCTACTACTGCTGCTCCTCCTCCTCAGGCTCCTTCACACTGCTACTTGCTCAGGATTCCCACACTTGCAGAGGAAAGAAGAAGGGATCCCCAAAAACATCACCCACCCAAAGCCACCACAACAACAGCACAAATACAAATTCAGATAAGTAAAACCAAAGCTTCTTGGCGTGCACCTCCTTTTGCTGCAACAACAACAACAACAAGAAGGTCCAAAATCTTTCTCACAAAATCTCTCCGCAAAGATGAATGACGAGTTACCTAGGTATAGATGGAACAAGAAATGTGCAACCAAAAACAAAATAGTGACAAAACAACAGAAAACCAAAGAAATCACCACAAAAAACTCAAAACCCACAGAAAAAGAGCAACAGCAAGAACAACTCCAAAAAACAAAACAATCAAATTGAAATGCTCACTAAACCCACCAAAAAAAAAAAAAAAAA
>Ga0209208_10005678_pt1 | contig 17320 bp, 18 predicted proteins | sample S1TSphfallax_3_FD_187694 | JGI IMG/M metagenome (GOLD analysis project Ga0209208, IMG submission 187694) | Host-associated microbial communities from peat moss isolated from Minnesota, USA - S1T2_Fd - Sphagnum fallax MG (SPAdes) (version 2) | ecosystem: Host-associated > Plants > Peat moss >... | reverse complement strand
CCTTGTGAATGAGGGACTTGATTTGAACTCCGTATATGGGCTATAATTTGTTAACATGGCTCATCCCATCCGAGGATACATCATCATGCCTTTCTCAAGGACAAGGGAGAGTAAGAGTATGAATGTGTGAATGTTTATATATGTATTCATTTGTGTTGTGTATCCATGATACCAAAAGAAACCAACTTTTTGGGCACTTTTCTTCAGCCCCCATCCAAAAGTATACCTAGACTCATGAGGGGAAGTTAATGGGGATGGAGCTTTTCACCAGCATTAGGCATGTTACAATGAATGAAAAGAATGATGGGCTTTGATGATGAGAGGCTATTCACATAGCTCCTATAAAAGCTTCATCAAACCTTCTTCTTGCTAGGGGTATGTATGTATAGCTAGCTAGCTAGCTATCTACATTCTACTAGTCCTTTATACTTGAGGGAGGGAAAACTTTGTGGTTTCATCCATTACAATGTTCATCCATTCCTTTGGGGTCTTGTCAATGAAGCTAGAAAAAAATCATCCACCTAGATAAATAGATGCTCACCAGATTTCATCCCTTTTTTTTTGGGTCTCTTTTAATTCATTGAAGATAGAATTTTCCTTTAAGATGATCCATCCAGGGGCTGAAAGACTGGAAAAAGTTTTTGGCATGGGTAAGCTATTAACAAGCCAAAAGGGCCATTAAAGAAAGGGTTTAGGGTTTAGGATTGTAAAAGGTGAAGGGCTACTAATAGCAAACCATACAAACCAATCTATCAATCTGGCCAAATCAATAGTAAGTGTTAAACTAGGCAATGCTTCTTTTTTTCTTTTTTTTTTGCCAACAATAACATCATGTGCACAAATGTTGACCTAAACCCATTTTATCATCCCAAATTGACATAATCACTATTGTTCTTCATCCAAAATTTATTGTGTAGTGCATTGGTGGGAATCTCTCTAAAAGCATCTTCACCATTACACTATATTTTGCTCAAATCAATATTTATTACATCCAAACAAACTGTTCATTTTTTTGCCCCTCTCCCACCATTAATATATATATATATTGAACATTACCCTAGTACCTTGGCCAATTCGACACTAATTAAATTATTTTCAAAAATGTTGAAATTTTCAAAAATTATTTCTTCCAAATCAAAAACTACCATGAAGGAAAAATAGGGAATATTTAGGAATATTCCATGTGTTGAAATGATTTTTTCAAAATTAATTAATTATTTGATGGACATGTGTTGAAATGGTCAAGGTACTACGGTATACATTGAGGAAGGATATGCATGTTCACATGAGGGTCAATCATTGTGACTAGCCAATCAATAACAATCAATGTGTGACCATCAAATAGCAATTATCCAAACTTTGGTGTACTTGTGCTTTTAGAGCAATGTGATGGAAATGCTCTAAGGGAGACCATTTCCTCCAAAATAAAATTGTCATAAAAACAAATTTTGAATTGATTTTTTTTTTTGCAACTTATTAAATATGTTATGAATTGCATCAACACCTCGCTAGTTGTGTGATTATCAATGTTGAAAGTATATTCATTTTTTAATATGCACACAATTCTTTGATTATATGAAAAATGATCAAAATTTCAAATCATAACAATATGTGTTCACTATTTCATGGTTTATTTAGAAATAAACATAAATTTGTATCCTTGGGAAATCACTCCTTATATTCTGGGAAACATATGAGATTAAAAGGTATTTTTAAATATGCTATGAAATAATAAAATAATTCAAATATATTCTAGATATATTTGAAATATATTATCACGATGAATTATATGCAAAAAAAAATGTGGCATGTTGTTTGAAATAAAATGGAAGTGATTTCTGTAGGATTCACATTTTTCATTTCATAAATTTATATCCAAATGACGTATCCAATTGTTCAAATGTCCAAATACAAATTAATATGTTAATTGTGATGTACTTAACATATTTAGACATGGTATTGTTTTAAACATAGTCCATATTTATATTTCAAATAAAAATGGATCAAAATACAAATTATGTTGAAATTGCAATCCCTTTGATTTTGACATAATCCATGTTTACACATTTGAATATAAATCAATACAAAAACATTTACGCAAATTATGTTACTTTTGATGCCTTTGATTTTTAAACTTCATATTCTAATGATGACTATGGGGGATTTTATGGTGGTAAAAATAGTTACTCTTTTTCTAGGTTTAGATTTTTGTCTAATTTTAAATTCAAGACATGCATTTCTGAAAAATATTTATCAACCCCTTAAATGCTTGGATTAAAGTTTGGGAAAAAATAATATCATCAAAACTTGAAACATAATGTTTAGGTTAAGATTTGTGAGAAATAATTATCATAAACATCATGATTAATGATCATACATGTATTCCAGAACTGAGTTGGGTAATGGAACCAAGGTTGAATTTGCATTTAAATGAAATTTGGTTTATTCTTGATTCATAAGATGTTATGTTGATAACAAAGGAGTTAGTAATAGTCCCATAATCTTAAATGCCATGTAGTTTATAGTGACATACCATTATGACCTGAAAATGCATCTGTTGTTTTTTTTGGTGTGAACAAGGTCTAAATGGAAGTTTGGATGAAAGAATAACCTAATGGATGAAGAGTGGTAAGGTTTTGGATTGGTGGAAAGTGCCCAAAGCAAGGGTCATTTTTTTATCACCACTAGGTGTTGAGGATGTTGTTGTTCTTCATTTGTTGTGTTTTATGTTTTTGTGATGTTTTTTTGCTTATAGGTGATAAGTTTTCTAATTAATGATCATGTTTCTTTATTGTTTGAAACAAGTGATTAAACTTGGTTTGAAGTTGTTTTAGGTGTATGGCATGAGATTTTAACATCACAATGCATCACATCTAACTCTAGTCATAACACCTAATAACAAAGGAGTTGGCAATTAAGTTATAATGGCTTACAATTTTTAGCATCGTATTACTTCCTAAATAAATGTGTTTCAACCATGACTTTTGTCAAATTACAGTTGCGTCCACAAAAGTCTTATCATCAAAAAATTTGATATTTGACATTCATCAGAAAACTTTAGGTTGATAATAAAAAAAATGGCCATACACTTCATGCCATACACCTCAAAGAAATCTAGTTTGAGTTTAATTACCCAACACTAATAAGATCTTTTATCATGACGTTGAAATGAATGATATTTAATATTTTCCATAACTTTTGAATATTCAGCTATTTAATTCAACAACATTTGATCATCCCCAAATCAATCAATCTTTTTTATGGACCAAATGTTATATCAAAGCAAAAATTTAACAACTTGTAGTTTTTGCAATATAAATATTTTTTTTACTATAAACTTATTGTGATTTTTCTATTTGTCATTGTCAAAACCTTGAATTGCATTTTAAGAATTATGTGGACAATATGCATGTTCAATCTAGTGTGCTAAAATTAAGCATTGGTTTATTTAAACTCAACATTTAATCATACATGGGATATCCATGCACTTCAAACTATAAACATTGAATAAAAAACTTGTTATTCCATTTATTGGATTGAACATTGTGTTCTTGAGAGATTTCATGCAGTCATAACCAATCAATGACTTAATGATATATGCTCTTCAAACAACAACCAATCTTTTCATTCGTTGAACACACAAATATCATAAACAAAAGCTTACATGGGAAAACAAGCTATGCATCCAAACACTATGACAAAATGAAGTGCAAGCAAATGATGAACAATATTCTGACATGTTAAAAAAGAATGTGTCATAATAAGTTTACCCAAAACTATTACAATTTATTCTAATATGCACGCATTTTGCTAGCCAATTGAAAATCAATCTCTTTCAACCTCTATGGGATATAACTCTCTAAATTGTACCATGGAATGAAATTAGAAACAATGTGAACTTATTAGTTCAACGCGCCCTTACAAAGTGGATCACAAGTGATACACATTATATTGGTTTAAGAATTTAATGATCATAAAAGATTTGTACCCTAAGGTTGAACTTGTGAATAAATGTTGGTGTTATAATTAATATTTGAAATTATAGGACTCACAAAATAAACACATATGATTCCTCTACAAACCCATGTATTTTTGGATTTTAATATGCACGTAAAATAATACCCTAAACTATGTTACATAGTCAATGGTCATGTATAATCTTTGGAATAATGTTGTGCTCATTCCACCGATTCAATAAATGTTTTATATTTAATGCCAAATGACCAAGTATAATCATACAAACACATTCAAATTCAATGCCAATGGTTATTTATGATCTTTGTTTGTTATTTGACACATTTCAAAGGATATAACAAAATGTTTGACAATTTTATCATAATTAACTAAAAACCACCACATGGGGGGAACATGTATTTGACTTTAATCACTAGAGAGCATGGGAGGTCAACTATGAAAGAACCCACAAAATAGACACTAAACAATAGTAACAAATCAAATGTGGCATTGGCCTCAATACTACTACAAGACAATTGCACACAATAAATGTTTCGTCAATTTTTTTGTTGTTGTACTTGAATTATCATAAATGAATTATCTATCTAACCTTCTCCCTTTAAAAAATAGTTTTATGTGATGCAATGGTTTAAAACCACCTCTTCAAGTGGAAGATTTTGAATTCAATTTTTACAAAAAAACAACCATCTTCTTTTTTAGATGGCTTTTTTGAATGTTCTTCCTTGGATGTTCATCTAGGGAAACCATTTAGTGAAGAAGGTGGTTCTTGAAATGCTTTCAATGTGCAACTTGGCCCATTCCCCTAATCAAATTGCGAAGGGAAGAAAAAAGGTTGATCCATGTTTATCAAGAATACAAATGTTTCATCTCATTTTTCATTGAGAAATCTTTCATCCTTAGCTAAAACTTGAGGAAATGCCATTCTTGAGGGTAACATAACCCTTTCCCCAACATTTGCCCAAGGAACACAACCATTTCCTCAAGAAACACAACCTCTAAAGGCAATGCAATGAATTTGTCCATAGGAAATGCATTTTGCAAAGGAGTTCACAACCATTTCCCAAGTGAACACAATGATCTCCTCATAAACACACTAAGGAATATAACCATTTGCCTTTCGGAACATAAGCATCTCCTTCCCTATGAAGCACAAACATCTCCCCAAGGAACATAAACATCAAATCTTTGGGGAACACAAACATCTCCACATGTAACACAAGCATATCCTTTGGGAACACCCCAAGGAAAAGAACCATTACCCTAGAAAACACAAGCATCTTTCCAAATAACACAACCATTTCCTTGATGAACATGAACATCTCTTTGGGGAACACATGCCTAAAAATAATTGTCATTTTTTCCTAAATGAAAGTCATCCAAGACAAATATGGAGATGACAAAAGAACTTGAATTGTGGACCTCCCACTTAAAGTGGAAAGGTTTGGAACCACTTGGTCACACCAAGTTTCTAATAATTATTGATGTCTAAGCCATAGATATCATAGTCATCATAAGTAAGGGGCAAGGAAATGTTTTTAAGGATTAAGTGTTTGGTAGGCATTGTTAGTGGGCATGTGTAATTTTGTGTCAAAGATTGGGCTACATTTAATTTCGCCCAATTACATATTACATTTTAAAACAATTAATATATCAATAATAAATAAATAATAAATTCCAACATCATAGTAAAATTGTGTTGAAGCATAATTTAATGATGAATGAACCAAATGTTTAGTTTGTTTTACACCCAAGATGCATTCAACCTCTCTTGCAAGTTTATGTTTAATGAAGTTGAAATTCGCATGATATGTTTGTTTCCTATCCGACCTCCTCTTATTTTCGTTAAATGACTTTGATTTAAACACATGGAAGGCTATATTTACCACAAAAGTCATTGGCAACAATAGTGTGTAAACATTAGGGTGAGGTTTATAACACACCTTCTATGGTTTAACAAATTTTGGTACGAACTAGCTCACCAAAGCTTTGGGTACTTTAAAGTCCTAAATGTTGATCACACAAGATCACCAATCTAGAATTCAATATGCCTTTAAATTTTATTGGTTTGTTCCTCATAACTTGCATGTGCCTTTTCCAAGAGTTTATTAGCATGCACATGTAAATCTTTATGTTTTCTTACCATCTTTTCAACATTTTTGCTTCCTTCACAATGGTTTTTTCACATCCAAGAGATGTTTAAGTCCATGGGTTGTCTTGTTTTTAACACCTAAAACCAATTCAAAGATACTCACTCCCATGATTGAATGTTTGGTCAATTGTAACAAAACTTCATTAAACCTAAATGGTCCCCCCATCCCTATAATTAATTGTGTCAACATAGCTTTGAAAATATTGATTCTATATCCCATTGTCCCTCTTAGTATGTTGAATTTCAACTTAATTCTAACCACTTTTCATAAGAAGAGTCTAGAACCCCAATGTGTATTTTCCATCTTGGTCACTAATCATTATGAACTTTGACATGCCATTGTGTGTTTACCCACATATTAGAAAAACAACTTTATTGTTTCCATTGTTGTGGTTGTGATTTTAATTGGCTGAAACTTGGCCAATTTGGGAAATTTTTCTACCACCATCAAAATGGCATCTTTTCATTGCCATTCCAAAAAACACATCATAAAATTCATTGATACCCTTTCATATATGGATTTGACAAAATTAGTAAAGGTCTATACAACCTAATTTTTTTCTTATATATGCATCAACTTGGTGTTATTTCATTTTACACAAGTGCACATGCAATGTTCTATGTCTTCTTTCATTTTGGCCCAATAGAAGTTTTTTAAGTCGCCCTTGTGGTCTTTTCACCATGGTGTCCTACCATAGGCATGTCATGCATTTCTTGCATGACTCTCATGCATAACTTTCCTTCAAACACTTACACAACCTATTTCCACTTTGGTAACCTATCTAAGAGGGTGAAGCCTTTCACCTTCCTTCTATTTGCAACTCCACAAAGTAGTTATGGGAAACGTTTTTTCACATACCTTTTTTTTTTTTTTGTTCAAACTCATTTTTGGTTACAAGCATGGCATGAAAGATTCAAGTAGTTTCAAAAGATGACTCTCTTTGATATTCTTCCTTTCAACTCAATGCATCAAACACCATGTTCATTTTTGCTCAATTTATGGAACAATTCTATGTCAATAAGTACGTACCTAGGTATCGTGCCAAAGTATCATGCCAACACAATTGCTTCACTATGGCCCTTGGTTGATTTCATAATACTTCTAAGACATATTGTTCATGAAGACTTTGGTCCTATGTGACCCTAAATAATGTTGCTAAGTCTTGAGGCAACTCACCATGATAAATGGTTATTTTTTGTGAATTGGCCGCCTTAGTTGAGCTCCTACCAATTTCTTATTCTCAAAGGCAATGGGATGCCTATCTTACATCAACACACCTCCAATTGGAAACTCACTTGCATTAGTGTGCACTTCGAACAACTTAGAAAAATTAGAATATTTCGACATAGGCACCTTTGAGAGTTTATCCTTTAGCTTTCCAATTCTTTTTGTTATTCATGTTGCCATTCAATGACAAATCCTATTTAAAAAGGTCAAAAAGTGGCTTGGCCAACATCAAAAAAATCTTTCATACTTAACTTATAAAAACTAACCAACCCAAAGAAGGACCTCACCCCTTTGGTGATGGTTGAACTTTGTCATTTTTTGATGATTTGGATTTTCTTCGGATTGAGCTTCATGCCCTTTCAGAACAACACATGTCCCAAAAAGTTCATCTCCAACTATGCAAACTCACTCCTCATTCCATTGGCATAAAGCTTGTTATTTTAAACTTTTGCAAGATGTATTCTATATGTGGGAAATGATCTTCCGTTGACTTCAACTAAATTAAGATATCATCGATATAAATGATGAAAAACTCATTTGATTTGTCATGAAAGAGGTAAAGGTTGATATGGTGCATTGCACAAGCCAAGTGACATGACTAAGAATTCATAATAACTATACTTGGTCCTCATGGTCATCTTTTTCACATTTGCATTTGTGATGTGAATTTGGTAATACCTTGACTTCAAATCCATTTGATCGAAGTAACAAAACTCATTTAGACGATAAAATAAACCATCAATTTGGGGCAAGCGGGAATTATTTTTTATGATTTTTTTTTTTTTAAGGCATATTTGTGACTTGCTATTTTTTTGCCCACAAACAACATCAAGGGACTTTGTAAAGTGACTTGCTTGGCTTCATATAAAACTTTCCCATTAAATCATATATTTGACTTTGAAATTCTTTATAAAAAAATTGGTTAAGTTTGTAAGGAGCTTTAGAAGGTGGTGCCAATTACCTCAACACCACTTCTAATTTTGTGATCAACATCACAACAACAAAACAACTTGTTGGGAAATTTGTTTATTAAAATAATTGAAATTTTATTGAACATGTCTGAAATGGAAATAGGCCATAAGCTAACCCCTTTAATTTTTACCTTAACAATAAACTTGTCTACATACATAAAAATAAACAATGAAATATGTTGTAATTTTTGCAAAAACACAAAATGAACACTTATTACTTTTAAGTTAATCAACTTTTTAGATAACCTAGTTTTGATTTTTAAACTTAAAATTGCTTTTCAAAACATCAACATGGTAGGCATCCAAAAAGAAATTTCCAAGTATGGCCTCAAAGTCGTCCAATTCACACATTTTAAAGTTCTCTTCAAATTTAAACCCACCACATCTATATATGAAGGCTTTTGGTGAAGCAACCCCTGACTCCGCCCGCCCGAACCGTCATCCATCCAACCGGACGGACGTTTCATCCATCCCGGCCACAAGCGAACCGTCGAACCTGACTCCACCTCCAACTGTCACGGAATCCAAAGGCGCAGAACCTCCCACGGGGGAAGAAGAAGAAGAAGATTTCCCTGTGTAACTTCCTCCTCCTGTCCCTGGCAGCAAAAGGTAAATTCGAAACAGGGCAGGGCAGGGGCAAGGGCAAGGCAGTGCAGGGGCAGGGCAGGGCAGGGTAGGGGCAGGGTAGGGGCAGGGTAGGGCAAGGCGTCCAGGGCAGTAAAAAATAAAGAGTAAAAATACAGGCACCCACGGGGGACTTCACAGTGGCCTTCGACCACGGGGCACACACTAGTTCAAACTATATGCCTAGTTCACCATTTCAAGTGTTGATTTTGCATCCCTTTGTGCCAATTGCACTTTGATGGGCTTTGCCACATTTTTGACAACCCCAAACATTCCATAACACTTTGACTCATGAATGAAGGCATGACTCCTAAATCCAACAAACTAAAAACCACATTAGTTCCCATTTTACACTTAATGGGATCAAGTTGAAACTAACTTGACCACACTTGCCGTGCTAACAAAACTACCTTATTGTAATTTTTGTTTTACCTTAATTACCTTGGGCAATTTTTGATCATGTGATCCAATTGTGCATAGTTAAAACAATTGATCTTGGTTTGGTATGCTTTGGACTTCCTTTCATCTCATGGCTCTTGGCTTTTGTTTGGAACCTTTTTCCATTTTCTTTTTTTATCTCCCTTGAAACTGCCTCTTTTGGCTTGGGAGTTTCCAACTTTGGGGTGATTGCTTTGGCCACCAGCACTTTTATGGAACATGAAATCATCCTCCATGCATTTTGCCCCTTTCATCATCTCTTGATAGGAGTTTGGGACTTCATTTTTTTGAAGGATGAATTCGCAAGCCCAAGGTTGCAAGCCATGGAAAAACACCATTTTGCACAAATATTCCACCTTCATAGGGACAAGGTCAATAATGCACTAAATGCTTGAACATATTACACCAAGGTCTCAAGTCCTCATTGGTGCAAATTAAACAAATTTTGCCCAATTTTCAAGGTTTTATTATGTGAGGTGAACCTTTCATTCAACTTGGTCTTGAAGTCATTCCAAAACAAGGTCTCCATCAAATCAAACTCCACATCCTATTGTGCCATGCACCATTCCAAAACATGATTTGATAACAAATACTAAGCCAACCTAAGTCAATTAACAATTATGATGAGTGTTTGGGTTTCAAAATAGGCTTCCATTTGAAGGGCCCATTTGCTTCATTTGTTTGACCTCATGTCCTTCCTTGTGAAAGGATTCAGGATTTGAATTTTGATGGCTTTAGCAACAATGTCACCTTTTGTCATTTTTGTTGATAGGCCTATTTGCATCAGCCAAGGTTTCCAACAAGCCTTTGTTGGCTTCACTTTGTTGCAACAACATGGCTTGCAAAATTTTAATGAATTTTGATATGTCCCTTGAATATATTAGGGTTTTCAAAATAATTGCATTTGACATAACTTAATCAAATTTAAATTTGGTTTGCTTTTCAACCTCAATTTTGATCTTGCCATCCAACTTTTTTGTCATTTCCTTTTCTTGCAATTTCTTTCATTTTCAATGGACCATATATTCTGGATTGAACTCATTCCAAGGGCTTTCATTCTCTCATTCATTCTTTCTTTCTTTCTTTTTTTTCCCTCTTTAAATGAACCTTCTTGGGTGACACATTTTCATTATTATTTGGTTCATTTGGCCCGTTTGAACTACATGAATGAGACCTAGAATTTGAATTAGAGGACAAGGTTTTTAGTTTGTCAATTTTTTTCTTGCCCTCAAGCTTGTGAAGATTATTTTTTGTGCTTTGGACTTGGTTTGGGAGGCAAGTTTTACACTCCCACCTCTAGACCCATTTTTTCTTGTTCATTTCCCATCAAGGTGATGACCTCGATCAAAATTAAATTAGTCAAACAATCCTTGACAACAACCAATTTTGTAACCTTGTTCACTTCAATCTTCACATGTGTCATGCATTTCTAGGGCTCCTTTTTTTTCCCCTCTATGGCACCTTCCATCGTTTCAACTGCCAATCCAAAATCCAACTCCAATATTACTTGAAATGCCCATTTATTCAAATAAAATACGAGCACAAATGTTGAAAATGTTTTATTTAATCCTCGATGAATGATGGATTTAAAAAATAAATGGATTTGGCATGTTTGTTGGGCAATTGTGTGGCCATGCCTCCTTTTCAAAATGCCTTTTATTTGTCCTTCTCACTCATGTGCCACCAAGCTTGTGCACTTCCTAACTTCTATTTGCACATCCCATAACACATTGGGTTAGGTCAAAGTCTTCCAAGGTTTTCCAAACTTGGTTCACTAACTAAGTTAAACTCACTAAAACAAGGTTAGGACTTAGTTAAAATGTAGACCTTCTTGGGATAACTATTCACAAGACATAAAAATTTCAAGAGACAACATTAAATGATGTTTGAGGATGGCACAAAGCCATCCTTAGGACAACACCAAGTGTTAAGAGAAATGTGAAACAACACCAAGTGTTGTCCCAAGACAACCCCCCATAGGGTTTTGTTGGGACAACACTTGGTGTTGTTTCACATTTCTCTTATAAGGAAAAGTTTGCAAAGTGTAAATTTTTTGGTTATACATGCCCACGACAAGTTACAAATGACAAATGGGGATCTAAGGCATTTCAGAGCTTATTCTTTAAAAATGGCAAGGCTGAAAAGCATTTTTCGTCTTCCACTGAGCCGAGGACATGGATTATCATAATTTCTAAAAGTTTGATGTATTCAAGAAATGCATGACAAAGCATTGGTTATGGTTGTGCACCACAACCCTCCACTCCTTCACATGAATGATTGGAATGAAGAGGTCTTACCTAACCTAGAAATGTTTTGTTGGCAATTGGCTACACGAACAATATCCAAATGTTTTGTGATGAAACCCAAATATTTAAACAATGTTATTTGACAACCCTAATCCTCACATGACAAAAAAAAACCCATTAATGACTACATTTCAAAGGTTGGGTGTGATTTATAAACCCAAAACCCAGTATATTTTTCCTCTACTATTTGGGGGTGTTTTGAAAAATCTGAATACCTCCTCCACACCCTTTCATTTTTTGAAATGCCCACCATTTATAATAGTTTTGCCTCCTATACCCAACTGGTTCCAATACCCAACTGGCTGGGTATCATGGACAAAAAAGGGGTAAAGAAGAATGGGAGCAGCTCACCACCTGAGGCTTTACCATACACTTAGTACTTAACCACTTTACTATGGTAACAGTACAGTAAAGTTGCCTCTCTGTTGGGGAGGAACCTTGCAGAAACAGATAATGTGACATAAAAAAGTGTGAAGATTGTAGAAACTCCATAATGTCACACTTATTAATGTTACACTTATAAGTGGATTGTAGAAACTCCATAATGTCACACTTATTAAATGTCACATTATAAGTGGATTGTAGAAACTCCATAATGTCACACTTATTAAATGTCACATTATAAGTGGATTTTTTTTGTAGAAACTCCACTCTTTAATAAATTGTTAGAATATACATTCATTCATTCATACATTCATGGACTTTTTTTCTTAATTGCAGTTTCAGATCATGCTTCCAAATGTCAGCACTGCCAATACACACACACACACACACATACATGATATGCCAACAATCATACAGTTAGGCTCCTTGCAGGATTCGACCTTTTTACTGATGCAGTGAAAACCGGAGAATGCAGTACAAAAATTAATGCATCTTCTTAGCAGAGCAATACTTTTTTTCCATGCTTTCATCCTCTGGTGAAATTGAGTCCTTTGAAGAAGCCAACCATGGTTTTGAAGAAGCTAACCATGGTTAGTGATCTGTGTAACACCCTTTCATGAAGTGAGCTTCATTGATGATCCTATTACTCACTCTCACTCTTTCTTATATTGTAAGGTGAAAGCCTAAGGCAGTGGAATAAGGGCCTGTGTGAGGTGATGCTTAGTGTAGGTCCCAACCCGCTAAAGCCCATTAGTGAGATATTGGCACCATTCCAGGCTGGGAATTTTTTTAGGGCTGCCCTAAATGAGTGATTTTGTATGTCTATTCATTCCCCCCAAAAAGGCCTGTGGTGTCTCCTTTCACAGAAACCATGTGTTACTTACCTTATCATCCAAATAGGTTCACCCAAAAAAAAAGATTCATCCATCATTTCATTGCAGGAAATTGATTTAAGGATGATAGTCCAATTGTGTGAATATTATATAAGATGTTGTGAGTTGGGTTTCTGCCAGGTCTGGACTCTGGAGAAGTAGTGGTTTGTTTTAAAGTGTTTTTAGAAAATAATAATAATAAGACAAATAATATATGTGAGCTTAAAAAAACTCTGAAACATTCTTCAAACATTGAGTAGGGGGAAGGACCCATTATTATTATGTCTTTTGCAGCACTAATTTCATGGCATTGAAGCTTGATGATGATATGATGTCTCACAAATTTGGTTTCCATTAATGAAGCCTTGCCACATAGGAGTCATCACAATTCTCACCCAAAACTTTCCAATCACCCTTTTTGTCATCAAAGTTCAAAGGGCATCATAATCTCTATGCTGCACATCCCTTGCACCATGAACATTTAATTCCCTTGTTGGGAATAGGGCAAGGCTCTTTATTGGCATTCTTTTTTTAAAAAATATTTTCTGCTGGTGTATTAAATAATTTCCCCCCAAAAATTGGGTGATGCCCAGGCCCTAGACTACTTTTTGTACCCATGACATATATCATTATGACTAAAGGGTATATGGCATGCTAGATAGCATGGTATATACATGTATACTACATACTTACCATGATATGTTATAAACATGCCATCCTAATGTTCATAACCTGCTATTGTTCAGGAACCCAAACGTGATGAGAGAATGAACACATGTGTTTTCTTTGAGAGCATAAGTGTTTGGTCATCAACCTATCTACCCTAATGAAAGTGTCTCCTTGCAAGCTTTGGGAGACACCCCCCCCCCCACAACTACCTAATGCAACCCAACAATAGGTATGGGTTCTATTACCTAATAGTTGAGTAATACTCACAAGGTAGTTTGGACATTTGGATTCCATAATGGCTCCAAGGGGAAGTTTGGTGGTCTCCTCCATTCCATGCGAAAATGAATTTGTTTCTCCTTCCATTCAAAGCTCACACAAATGTTCTTACAAGAGTTACATGGAGATTAATCAAAAGCTTTCAGAATGGTGACTTTTTTTGCATTCCACCTTTTTTCAACATAACAATGGATATGTTTGTTTCTAGAAGCATCTAGGCAAATGATCATACATAAATATACTCGTGACATTGAGGTAGTAAAAGTATACATGAATGAGTAAGAACATTGAGGTAATAACTATATGTAATCAACTCCCTTTTTACTTCTATTTGTATTTTGAGGGATCCCCCCCAACAGAACAACCCTAGGGCATTATGCTGGGGAACTCCCCCAATTTTATATGTTCCCATGTACCCATAAAAATATTTTTTTTCTATGAAATGGGAAAGAAGCAAGGAAATAAAAAGAGAGTAGTTTATGTAAGGGAAGGTTCTTGGACTTGTGCATTCTCCTAAGGTTTGGGAGCACCCTCAAGCTCACACCCTCACATGCCCCTCCCTCAAAAGAATGCACTTGTAGGGGAACCTCCCCTACAACATAATTTTACTAGCCACATTGAGGTAGTAAAAGTGTACATGAACGCTAAGATTCAAGCTATCTAGATGTTGTCCTTCTAAACATTTGAGAGGGGGCCTTAACTTGCATTGGGCCATGATTACTAAAAATCATTGTCCCTCCCCAAGATCCAAGGTCTGGAAAATGATTTCTAGACCATGTAAACGCATGGTCGAGAGGTTGCAAGTTTCTCTGCCACGAGAGGCTGCATCTATAAATCAAGTTAACATAAAGGTGGAGCTTTGAGTTTAGAGGGTTGGAGTTTTGGTTGGGCCATTCATATGGCTTAGAAGTTGTACAAATCAGTTTATAGGGGTTTGGAAAAGGGTGCACATTTGCTCCAAATTAAGCACATGAGAGCATAGTTTGTAGTTGTTTTGTTGTGCTTTTGAAGAGCTCTCCTTTCGTATCTTGGAAGGTGGATTTGGAGCAATAAGTGAGAGCTGATGAACTACACTGCTAAGTTGGGGAGATAATTAGTCCAGACAAGAGACACGCTCACACACAATGTTTACAAGAAATGGAAGTCATTTCTTCCACAAAACTTTAAATTGAACAAGAGAGATATTTAGCAAAAGTGAAGAGCTAGAAAGGACTCAAGTTTCATATGGTCTCTATGGCATCACACCTTTGTGGTTCATACTTGGCAAGCCAAAGTGAATCAGTGATACACCCAAATCTGTTGCAATCGAATTTTGGCGATCTCCTCAAGCCATCAAAGCCTTGGAATTGACGTTTTCCTTCCTATATTACCTTAGGCTCCCTCCTAGTTCTAGTTGGTATATGAAGGCTCTTAAGTGAGAATGGTGCCTATTTAGCAAACACTTGCCTAGCAAGGTGAAGAAGTTCAATGCATTATGTTCCTTGTTAATAGGGTCACCTTATGGGCCATTTGGATTCAAACAAATGACTTGATTTTCAATAGGCTTAGATGAATGGCAAGAGGCCAAGCTCAAAAGTGTCATTTGGGAGGGGCTAGTTGAATAGGGGAAGATTGAGTGGTAGCATGTGCTCTAGCAAATACAAAAGCACCCAAATAATGAAAGTAGAATTCTTGAAACCTTTGATAAAGTTTGGGTTCCACATCACACCCTTTGCTTGCATGATGAAAGAAAAGTGTGTTGTTTTATCAACCACCTACTGATGGCACTATTAGCTGATAGTTGGGGTGACTCTATAGGTCCAGGTTCGAATTGTTCCCTACTCTCTTTGCCCTCTTTGAACCACCTCTTTCTTCAATGAACTTTTCCATTTGTTCCATGTATAAATGAATGAGAACAACTCCACCCATGAGTAATAACTTAGGCTCTAAAAAATTAAAAAAATCCTTTTTACTCACAATGCATGACTCATAAAATGTGGCTATTTATCTCAAGTACATGCTTGAACCCACCAATTTTTTTAATTGAAAAAATTTGCACACTTGAGACATGTTCCAAAAGTAAGAACTACATGCTGAATGTCCATGCCACTCCACCCCATCCCCAATTATTATTCCAAAAAATGTCACTGTTATTATTCAAAACCTTGATTTTTTCCTCAAACTAAACCTAATCAGAAAATAATCATCATCATCATCATTAAATAAATAATTAATTAATTAAATAATTAAATAAATCTCAGAATCAGAACTTGGACATTCCAGGTTTTGGGGCCAATTCCAAATTCTGGTTCTTGTTCTGAAATTTTGATTTCAAAATTTTGAACGGATATTCCAGGCACTCAATAATTGGAGTGGGAACCGGAACCAAAAACCAGAACCAACCAACACTACATTCACATCCATAATATTACAGAATAATAGATGCCAAGTGCCAAGAATATGTGGCTTATAGGATATCATCATCCATCACACTTACCCTTCTCATATTCCCATAATATGTTCTAGTTCTTATGCTTATTTGGTGAGTTTGAATGGTGCATTTAAATTCAGTGAAATCTATTCTTCTACAGGGTCCATTTGATTGGTCAATCACAACAGATTGCATCCAAATGCAAATGTAAATTGGCTGCCACTATTTTTGGCCTGGACTAAATAGCCCTTCCTAAGAACATCTTACCTATTGGGTGATATGCAATGATTTGTATTTCGGGCAGTATAACCAAAAAAAAACAAAAAAACAATGAAGTAGTAGTAAGTCATAAAAGATGACAAACATGCATGATCTGACTTGTTATCGACATCTCACACGTTGTTCATTATGTTCACTATGTTGTTCACTTTGCAGTTTGGAGCATTAGTGTCGATCATCCCCAAAAGGATTAAGGATTTAGCATTCATTGATGATGGTGACATTGAGTTGTTGGAAAACTCTCAAAACCGTAAAAAATAATTTTCTGACTGACAAACCTGACTTAGCCTAACACAAGGAACTTTCCTCCTGTCTTATTCTAAGACACTCTTTTTTTGGTGGGTTGTGATCAAATTTGGCAAAAATTTCATGAATCTGCAAAAGACTATTTGTTCTTTGAGCTTTTTTTGGGTGCAAAATTTGCACTAGTCAGTTTCGCCAGGAAATAAGACAAGGCTGCTTTGGAGCTTTGATGATGGCTTTCACGTCCTTACATGAGTTGCATTGATGTGCTCCAATAAAAAGGAATCACAATTAGTTTCTTAGATTCGCACCCCACTGGAGGTAGCTACTTGTGCTTAGACTGTGCTCTTCTTCTACATTGAAGAAGAAGTGAGACCATATCCGACTGCCCAGTGCCTATGGACTGATCAACCCAGAAGCTCTTGATGGAAATTGTAATTTGGCAGAGAGCTGACTAATTACTTGTGCCAGGAACATCGCTTGAGTGAACCAGCAG
>Ga0209208_10005677_pt1 | contig 17321 bp, 14 predicted proteins | sample S1TSphfallax_3_FD_187694 | JGI IMG/M metagenome (GOLD analysis project Ga0209208, IMG submission 187694) | Host-associated microbial communities from peat moss isolated from Minnesota, USA - S1T2_Fd - Sphagnum fallax MG (SPAdes) (version 2) | ecosystem: Host-associated > Plants > Peat moss >... | reverse complement strand
CCATAGTGTGAGTGTTTTTTCTAGTGATGGGCCATGATGCAAAGAGGCCCATAATCAAAAAAACATTTCTAAAACATTGTGAACACATCCCACAACTAATTAATACAACTAAACATGTATTTGGGAGAATTAATTTGATTCTAAAAAAAACTTGACCATTTGTGAATAGTGTGTGGCATGTTGTATTGATAATGAATCAATATGCATGAATTTTATTATTAGATCCAAAATCCACACTAAAATGTGTATGTTACACTAAACCTCCCATTTTAAACTAAATCTAACCTTTATTTTTTAGAGTTGCACATGTAACTGGTTTCACCACACTATTTAGGAAGATTAAAGTACCTGATCTTATGTGTCAAATACATGCATACAATAAGCAAATATGCTTGCTATGGTAGAGTTACACATTATTGATCGAATAGTGATTTAGTGAACTAAAACACCAATGTTGGATCTATTCTATGTTGATGACCATTCAAAAGGCTACCCATGAATGAATATTTGGCCAAAAATCTTTTGTTTAGAAATTTTAAGTTTAGCATCAGTTTTAAGAGATAAAATGTTTGGCATAGGGATGGAGTGATCGAATTTTGAAATTGAGCATTTCAGAGTTCACCCATTTTAAATTGATTTGGTGTATTTTTTTTGTCCGGTAATGGGGTCCAAAATGACATTAAACAACATTGAGGTGATTTCAAATTTAAGGCCTTGGGCACATAAAATTGGAAACAAGAGACTAAAAATTAGCTTCCTTGTGTAAAGAAAACAACATAGAAGCGATTGAAAATTAATCCCTTGTGCACATTTTTAAAAAAAATTGCTTAGTTTTGGGCTAAACATCAAAGCAACAAACAACTGAATTAAACACCTAAACACATTTTTGGATATCATGAGCATAGGAACCAATAAATTTCATTAAGGAATTTCCCACCACAATTCATATCAAATGCAATTTTCCTACCAAAAATGCCTTGGTAACAACAAGGCAAAGGCAAATTCTCATAAAGCTTGCCAATCTTAAAGCAAAAGCAAATTTGGAGCTTGCAGAAGAATAAAACTTATCATCTTCCCAAACATGTTGCGTTAATCAAAAAAATTAGATGAAAAGTTGCAATCCTTCTTAGAATTCCTCATGTTGAAAGCATGGAAAATTCCATTAAAGAAAACACCCAACAAAATGGGGAAAAAAGGAACAAGTCCAATCCAAAAAAAACAAAAATCCTAAAGTGGGTCATTAAATGGCAAAGGAACAAATCATGCTCCAAAGCCCCCACTAGTTGCAAGAAGCATATCAAAAAGAAAAAAACAACTAGATGAGAAACTTGAAAGAGTAGTAAACCTAGAAAAGCCCTCACCTAAAATGACAACACATTTCAAAATAAAGGTAACATGAGCTTTGTACAACACTATTGTCACCTTTTACCTATAAAAAACATGCAAAACGACTAAAGGAGGGCCACTAATGCCTTTTGTTGATCACATGATGTTAACACATCAATGAAAAAAATAGTTCATTTATGAGTGCAAACAACCAAAAACCTTTTTGGCAAGGAGAATAATTGTGGTAAACTCCTTCCTTTGCTTGAGAGACACCTTGTGAAATGAATCAACATGCAAAACCAAATATGTTCTAGTGGGATTGGCCTTGACAACATCAATCAAGGTGTGGATGTCATCAACTAATAACATGATGTTAACCCATTAGCAAAAATATTGAAAGGAAGGTGACAAAGGATATGAGTTTATTCTTTCACAATGGAAGTGAAAACATTTCAAATGTCATTGTCATATGCAATCCATACCCCACCACACCACGAGCACAACGAAAAAGGTGGCTCTTCATTGGATCTAAAGGTTAGCCCCAAATGCAATGAGTCAACATGAGCACTAAAGTATGGGGGAGGCCTAACCTAGTGCATAACACATGTGTTTGCTATAACACATGTGTTTCATATAGTAATTATTCATGAGTAGGGAGATCTTAAGGTGAACTTCTATGATGCAACTTGGGAAGGAGTTTGTGACATCATGAATATGCAAAAAGGTGGGGTGGTTGTTACTAATGATAAAGTAATGATAGGATAAAAAAAGGAGGAGAGGTTGGGATCACTTGGACACTCTAGGGTTTTTCCTTTACAACATGGGGTATATGTGTGTTTGGAAAAACCTAGGATGTTAGCAAGTGAGGGCATTAAAAAATATGAAAGAAGAATTCATTGGGAGTTGAAAAGATTAGTGTGGACAAAGGAAAATGAACTTGGCAATGTAGATCAAAAGACATTAATAGGAGGAATATAAACAAATATTGAAGATTTAAACCATTTGCAAACTTGTGTAACCTTTCCATTGTGTAATAAAACAAGTTAATAATTTGTGTATGGTTTTCTATTCTACTTAATTGCATAAAATTATATTTGGTGATTGTGTAAAAGGGTAGAAGAGATGGGCATCATCTTGAGATAATATTCATTGGTTATCCAATAGTCATTCTTGTAGAAGAAGACTATAAAAAAGGATTTGGGAATGAAGGAGAAAACTATTACTTCCAAGGATAAGAATATAAGAAAACATATAAAAAAAAACATGCAGTCAAACTTTACATTAGCATTGTTAGTTTGTGTGTGAAGCAAGGTAGGTAGGAGGTGAACTTGAGATAAGGAGCAAAGAACCATGGTCATAGCTGGGTAAGAAGAGTTCCCCCACCCAATTCTATCCACTAGCTTGGAATTATTAATTTATGTGAACTATTGATAAGAGGTTAAAATGTAAGAAAGGTCTCGGATAAGGTTGTTCTTTGTGCCATTGACAAGGTAAAGAGGGGTATTAAAATTTACTCAAGGGTTGTGTTGTTGTGAAGGGGTTGAAGTTATTATGAATAAAAGAGCTATGTTAACCCATAATGGACAAAACATGAAGTTGAACAAATTAAGATTAGGTTCTTATTAGGCCAACAAGTTATGTTCTTTGAGAGAAATAACCCAGTTTAAGACATGATTAACATGCTAAATTCACGCTTAATAATGTTCCTCATACAATGCTGATGTTAACATGGGTTTATTACTCAATTTAAAGTTTAGTAAGAAAAAATCATTGTTTCCAACTTTGTTTGTCCAATTGAATTAACAAGTTAATTTGTGTAGGTCATCAAATCCACATTGCATAGAACTCAGAGCTGACAAATTGAATGACTTGTGTAAGGTAAGGTCCAAGGCCATGGGCATTACCAAAAGAAGCACTAGTGCGAGGTTAGAGTCAACTTTTTATATGTTATGCAGGACATAGTGCGATTCATATTAATTAGTTCAAGAGTGCAATCACAATTTTTTCTTTTTAGAAGAAGAAGAAGAAGCCATATTGATTGGTCCATCATCGATTTTTTTGAAACATTGGGCACTCCCCCAATAGAAGCACCTCTTTGGACCCCAGTAGCAAAATAGAAACAAATGTGCCCGATCCCCCCTTCTCCCCCCCAAAAGAAAGCTTACAACCAAAACCAAAGGTTCCTTTTTAAATCAAGAAAATGACAACCCAATGCTTTTTTCATAAAAAGAATTTTATTTATTTATTAATTTATAATTTCAATTTTTTTTCTGACATTGCATTAGTAGCCAGCATCCCAAGAGGGATTTAGGAGTAATTGGCGATAAATAGCCAAACAATTGCAAAAAATTGCTACCAAACCAAAATCTGAGTTGAAATGTAACAAAAAGTTTTCAAACAGAAAAATAATTCTGGAAGTTGGCGAAAAAAAAGGAGGAGGGGTGGGATCTGGTCCTGAGCACGTCCCCTAATTTGGGGGGTCGTAGCTCTAAGGGTGTTAGGGCCTTCCCCAGTGTAAACTATTGCACCTTGCTTTAGGGTTTAGGGTTTAGGGTTTATCTTGAATGGTGAAAAATCTGCATGTGAATAGCAGTAAGAGGACGAGGAGGAAGAGGTTTCTTTGCTTGAGGAATGCATCTTCCATGCAAGGAGGTGCTTTCAAGTACAAAGAAAAAAAAAAACCTTGGAGTATGACTTTACTACAATGGTCAAAAGTTGTATATGTTGAAGGCAACCCAAGTTTGAAGGCTCCATGAGGTTGGACCACATTCACAAATCTCATCCAAGAGGTTGGATCACATTCCCAACTCTCGTCCAAGAGGTTGGATCACATTCACCAAATCTCATCCAAAAGGTTGGACCACATTAACAAATCTCATTCAAGAATATTCATTCATGTTTGGAGTTGAAATTATGACTATTTGGACAAGGACGATACGACCATTTTGGCACTTTTTTTTTTGACAAATGTGGACATGAAGTTGTTCAACATCTTCTTCTTTTTGACTTATGCCTACATGAAGTTGTCCTTCTTGACTGTAGAAATTCTTCAAAAGTGGGGGGTGGTGGTGGGGTTTTTATGTATTTCTTAAAGAGCACCGTGAAAACTAAATTGAATGCACACTCACACCGGCTTGTGGGGTGAAGGAATAATTTTACACTTATAGCGCGTCCCTTCCTTTGGGTAGACTACAAAAATTCTAAGAGGTTTTTTTAGGGTCATTTCCAGACCTTTTGTTTACTATGTGCACATGAAGAAATGGTTTGAGATCTTTTTGACTATTTGCCCATAAAGTTGTGCTTCTTGACTGAAGTGTGGTTGAAGCCTTCTCATCTCTTCATCACTCCATACTGCCTCTTGATCTTTTCACCTTCTAATCTCTTCACTATACTACCCATCATGGTTGAAAATTTCTTTGTTCACTTATTTCTTGAGGTGACCCCTTCATTCTACATGCACCTTACATGGGTTGTATCCGACTCTTCTTCATGGATGGAAAAGTTGGGCACTCCATCAATTTTATTTTTGACTTTTGCACATCCAAATTCTCTAGTTATTGATTTAGTGTTTCCATTGAATCTACCAGTTGTGTTCAAATTTTATTGTGATCCTTGAACAACTCTACCTCACAATGCAAAACACATCATCTTACAATGACACATATATTCTTCTAGTGATTTTTTTGAAGATTTTAAATATTCTTATTATTTGGAAGTTGAAATCAACTAAACAACATTTGAATTGCAAATTTGATTTTTGTAAAGTAAATTAAGTATTTGACATGCTTTTGTTGTAGGTTATTAAAGAGTGCACTATTTGTGTTAGGCATAGATAAGAAGTAAACCTTAAGTTCTAGGCAGGTATATTTTCTGCCACCAAACCCTCTTTGATTATTTGATTGAGTATATATGCATGTATTGAATGGTTGCCAATGGGATGTTCTAGAATGGGATGTTGAGCATCCTAAGGTGTCCCAAGTCAAGACATCATGGTAAATAAAATGGGTTTGGATCTGGGACATGCTAGCATGGTTTGGGTAACAACACAAGGAATGCCCATGAGGAGATGGCGATGATGGGAAAACAAAGAAGGATGACAATGACAATGGCAACAACCATGAAACCACATGATATACAGTAAGGACGATGAAAATGACAATGACGGTGCCAAAAATTACAACATGGGATTACATAAAGCACACACACAAACAAAATAATACGTATTATGTACAACAAAGTTCCTCTTTATTTCTGAGCCTCAAGGAGAGAGTCCAATTGAAAAGGCATAAATTCATTAACCAAACTATCAAGTTTCAATATAGGTTTGAACTTTAAACCATTTGAAATAGGAATGAATGAAGCTACACTTCCTATCCTTCCTATTACCCCCCTCCCCCCCTTCCTTTGTGAAAGTAAAGTTTCAAAATTTTGTGTCAAGTATGAACCACATTAATGTCCTCCAAAATTTCATAAGCCATGAATTACACATGATTCATTTTTAGGTCTTGATTCTTGACCTTAATGCCTTAAAAATCATATTCACAAACATATTGGTCATCAAAAAACTTCAATGTCTGTCTCCATTTCCATTCAAAGTTGAAGCTCAACATTGAATGGAATGGAGACTTGTTTACACATATCGATTTCAAACTGCACCAACACATTGTATTAGAGGTTTTCGTTTTAATACATAAAATGATATCTGTTTTGTCTGCAGTTTTATTCTACTTAATTCCAAGACAATAATCAATTTTATCATTATTTTTCATTTCAAACTCTTTTGGCTACTATGTTTTGATGGACTCCAAAAATACGAGTTGTTTACTAACAAGTATTAATGGCATCATGTAGAGTCCCAAGAAAAGGACGGTCGATCCCACTTGTGGGACATAGATACTTAACAAATCTAATGTGTAAAAAGCTTAAGAGCTTTACGCTATGCTCTTACCGAGCGCATGAGTGCAACTTTCAAGTCATTAATGAATCTTCAAGAAAGACTTTTATGTTCGCAGCTCTTTTTGCACATAGCCTTTCCAGTTGTTGCATGAAGGTGTTTTTTCTACTTGCAATTGATCCATTGAATAAGGTTGTACGTTTCACACCCAATTGATGTACTTGAAGATCCAAATTCCAATCCAACAACACAAATGGAAACAAAACACATACGATGTGATTGTTGCAATGGGGCCACATGTCACACACTAAGCAATTCCTAGTTGTGAAAAATCTCATGCTCCAAGGCAAGCCTTCGATCTTAACATAGAGCAAATAGTGGTTTCAATCGAATGTGTCATTTTACAACTCAGGATTCATAATAAAGAACAGCTTTTCACTTTGTTAGATTTGAAGCACCTCATTATTTTCATGTTCTTTGAAAAACCTCAATTAAATCAATTTGAAAGTACATCAACAAAGTCGAAGTGATCAAAAGTACTTTTGGGTTCAGTTTCTTAAGCTTTAGTAGCTAATAGTTGAACTTCATGAGGTTCAAGCTGAGATGGAGTTTCCTATTGAAAAGGGGGCAAAACCAAAGCGGTAACAAAACAACATCATGATGATGATGAAATTGTTGATAATAATCACCAAGTTCTGGTTTTCAAAATTATTTTCAGAATCAGAGAATTGCCAGTTCTAGTCTTTTGGGGAAACAATCCACATCAAAGAACCACCAGTTCCAGTTACTTCAAAACCCTCAAAGAACCAACGGTTTTATGAAAGAACCAGCAAATAACTGATAGCCCAAAACTCACAGAACAAAACGTGTGAAACAAGACCTTTGCAAAAGAGAGCTCCATACACCAATGTGCATACATTTCATTTTCCTTATTCCTTGTGTAACTTAGGAAGAAGACAATTAAAAACTGCCAAGTAGCCAAAGAGTTATTCTACAGTGGTACCTGATTCACCAAACAGAAATACAATAACTCATTGCCAACAAGTTAAAAATACAGTGGTTAAACCCCACAAGGCTGGTCCCTGACAAGTGATGATGAAACACTGTTTTCTCTACCTCAAGAGAAAACAGTGTTTCCTCAATCCAGAGTAACAGAGAAGTTACGCACTTTTGAAATTTTATGGGTTACTGAGTCTTGGGTGCATAACCAAGCGTGGCCAGAGGGTCCAAGAAACCACAAGCTCATTTCGTGGTGCTAGACTCTCTATTTGTTTCAGATGCTCTAAAGATGAGGGACAGACAGAAATGGGACTAACTAAACTTCAGATGCCAAATTGTGCAGGAGATTTAAGTAGAGGACACCACTACATGCAGATACTGAGGCTGTATATTCTTGAACAAAAGCCTCAAGTTCTGTCGGCAAAGCACATTATCTAGATGAGACACCAATCCTTTCACAGAAGAAGATATATTCTTGTCTATACCTGAATATCCTCATGAACTCAAGACCAACATCCAATTATAGGCATTTCACCTTATGAAGGAAGATGGCGACTCAGAAGCCCATCAAATGCTGTATACAAGTCTTTGTTATCTGGACCAAAAATCTCATCAGCCTTCCTCAGTGTCTCCTGCAGTCAGCAAAGAATTCCATAACATTTAGACCTGGATAGAAGCATCTAGTTGGAGAATAATTGGGAAGAAATCACATTGGATGGGTGGCTTTGCAGATAGCACCAAGGAAGTTTTTCTTCCCATTTTCAATCTCAAGGTAGGCATCCAATCAGATTGTTATACATCATCTGACGTCTTCTTCTTTTAAGCATTTGGCCACAGATGTTACCTCTTTGTCAACCTACACCACCATATCCATTTGTGTTGAGCTGACAACAAAGATGAAGGGCCCAGCCAACATTTGCTATGATGGCCATTCCAAAACATAAGCTTATTATGTGAGAATACAATAGGCCCCAGCAATTCAAAAAATGGGATGGAAGGCATCATACCTCCCTGGTTTGTCGGTGACCATTGAGCTCCTTAATGTTGGCCAGGAATGCACTGAATTGCTCATATGACAATCGATTCCTGTGCCAAAAATCCTTCAGCATCATCAGTTTTCAGTCTAGAGAAGCATGGCTCTTACATTTCAGTCTGCTATGTACATTACTGATAGGAGGATAAAGATCAATGCCCAATTAGTAGCACCAATGCTTGCATTCCTAAGGAACACTCCAGGGAATTGTGCAAGGCACATAATCTGGCGCAAGAGACCTACAGCGTTTCTCTTTAGCACTGAGCAAAGTTCCACATAAAGGTTTTCAATCATCACAGATTCACTATCTCTGACAGGTAACTAGTAAAGTTGGACCACGCAGAAAATTTTGTTCCTAACTTTCACTCTGAAGTTGAACTATGTGAATTGAGGCCAGGAGAGAAAACAATGAGAGTGACAACAAGCCAAAGACAGGACAGAACTGAAAAAGCAGAGAATCCAGACTTCAGCTAGCTACACGGAGGGCCTAACATACATCTACAGTCCTGGGCCCAAACTATCAGCCTACTGATGTTGGCCTGATAAGTTCTGCATTCCAGATAAACTTGTCTACACCTAAACCAGAGAAGCTGACTCAACCGCATGAAAAATAGACTACAACATCAATTTTACAACATCAAAGCCTGTCAACAATCTGAAACAAAAAAGGAGACCATTCTGGTCAAACACACCTGGCTTGCCGGAAGAACTCCTTGCCATCAACCCGTGGTGTTCGTGCTGCCAGAATGCAGAAACAGATGTGTAAATTGAGATTGAAGGCTCTCAGACTGATTACAATATGCCCTTTGAGAAGAAACAAGAATATCACCATGCTGCCATGCCACCTTACGCCTGAAACATTGACCCATCAGGACCTAACAGGTGTTGGAAGGATCCCAACCAAAAGCTAGTAATGGCTCCAGATTGAAACCTCAAAACAAATTGAAAGAAAAGCACTCTGAACACAACCAATATCACAGAAACCAGAGACCCACTTGGCATGGAGCCATGGCTTGGTGGAGAGTTTGGGGCTGTTGTTGACTGACTGGTAGGCTGTGAGGATGGAAGAGGGATACGGTGCGCATCACTTCCTGACATGGTGCGCCGTGGAGAGCCTCTTGCAGATAGTTGCCGTGGTGATCCCGTTGGAGTTTGCTGGGGTGTCAATCGAGGGGTCAAGGAGTGTGTTGAGCGTGATGTTGGATACAATGGTGATTGCGTTGACAGTTGACCTATTTGCATCCATCAATTCAAATATCATAACATGTATGTACCTGGCAAACTTCTGATGTCTTTACACTCATATCCAACCTGGCATTTCTCTGCAGCTTGATATAGACCAGTGCAACCTCACCTCAGTAATGCTGCATGCATGATGCAACTGTTAAAAAAAATTCAGGATGATTACCAAGTCCAAGAAATGGTTTTACAGTTGCAAATGGCTCTGACAATACATTCAAGGGTAATACTGCTTGGAGTGTGAGACACAATTCACTTTTCAGTCTCACCCACCAAAACCCAAGAAATCTGTGCTAGCTGACCTGGTTTATCTGCACTACACAAAGTCTCACAAATGGCTTTGAACACTTGGGGCCCTCTGATACACCAACAGTTTAAGAAGGCCAACCTCAATGCAATGCTCCCAAGCAAAGAACTCTCCATCCACAAACATATTAGTGCATGAATAATTTCCTTACAAGATTGGCTACTGTCTCCACATTACTGTTTTGCCTCTGCAAGTTCATACATACTCCATTAAAACAGAACTGATCAAATTCAGTCCTTTAAGCTCCCTTCCTTGTTCTCTCCACTTGCAGGAACAAACAGCTATTTGGTAAAAGGTGGATTGGATATACCATCAGGATCCTGGTGCTGGTCCTCTTCCTCCACTGTCCCAACAGATTCTGGACCTGAGATCTTGGCAGATTCACCATCATCCTCAATGACATGAACTCTGCTCACTGTAGACTCTGCTTCTGTAGGTCACAAAGCCATGTTGTCATGTGATTGTGCATCATAATACAGCTGTACTTATCTAACAAGTTATGCTTCTCTACAGCATTCAAGGCCTTTGATACAGGACAAACTATGGGATTTTTGAAACTAATGAGTTAGAACCTGGATTGGCAACAAAGCAACTCACGTGATGCTTTTCTGATTGCCAAGTTGGAATTTGCAGCTCCTCGCTTCTCACCACTCTCACCCTGAACACCACAAGAGCAATAATTAGCTTCAAAAGACAAGATGCAAACAAAGACTGTAGGCTTTGAGCAGCAGATGATGAGCGACTTACTGAAGGATTTTCGTCATCTTCTTGTAAGGATTGCATGAGAGTTCGCTTGAATGTTTCAAGCTGCCACAGCAACATCAGGAAACAACAGTCACGTTAAAAGCTCAAACCTGTTATATACTCTGCCTTCCAAGTTTGAATACTTCTAATGTGGAATAGCAATAACACCACTATTGCATAATAGCTGGAGAGGAAGACTCAATTGCCAGACAGTAAAGGTGACAGACAGCAACACTTGATACATCAAATGGCACACTCATCAAAACAGAATCCAGAAGTGCAGAATGTGTTAATGATAACTACCTTTGCCACATCGCGCATGAGCTTCTTCACCTGCCCTGCCAAGATGTTCTTCTCATTGGCTAGTTTTGCCTGCGAGCAAGACAACAGAAACATAAAATAACATTACACAGGACAGCATCTGCACAAGCCAACAAGATTGCACCAGAGATTGCGATCTGCATATAGAAGAATTGACAGGAATTTCTCAAAGACTAGAAACTCTTCACAAGCTGCATTTGCCATGTTCAGTTACACACAATTGACACAACAAAGACAACGTGAGGGGAGCACTTTCAAATCGATCAAAATCCAGTATGTAGTATTAAAGTTTGGCTTCAGAAATGCCTCGATAAAGGGCAGCAAATAGAGAAGATCTTAACATAGACAGATCGGACAGGTCTGCTCCATGAGAGGCACGTCCAGTTCCATGCGCTAGTCAAGAAGAAGCCTTTTTCAGCTTTCTTGTGCAAAGATCCTTGACTTCTACGCTGAGGTGCTTGAGCGTTTGCGAACACGATCATCGAAAGAAATACAAGAGAAGTAATAGAAGAAAGCCACATTGTCTGCTGACAACCGCAATTGTGTCGCTTTTCCCCTTCTTTTCGACCACCGTGTAAGAGGCACAAAGAAGAATCTTCCTCCTAGTGACGCACAAGCCCCTAGGTTTCCGTGGATTGAATGATCAATCGACCTCACGATCGCCACACTATGACCGGATTAATTATTGCGGCTAACATCTAGCATGTAGATAGAGAGTGTGAACCCTCAACTGGTCCATTGACATGAAGTTGCATACGACAGACCTGCAATTAGCGTAAAGGATCGCGAAGAAGACCTCGCGGGGGACAAAGAAGCAGAGAAACAAAGGGGCAAGAAACCAAGATTAAGCAGCCTAGAGAGGGGAGGAAGAGCAGAGAAAGGTAAAAGAACAGGGTGCGATTTTCCTTCCAACCTGCTCGTCCAATGCGTGCGATAGACGTGCGCTGGTCTCCTGCAAAGTGGATTCCGCATCCCCGACGCGCTCTTGCAGTCCATGGATGACATGCTCCTTCTCCGCAAGCTTGAGGCGCAACTTGCCGGTCTCCGATTCCAACTTGGAGACACGGGCCGCGACTGCCATGGCCGTGATTCGACGCGCCACATCCAGCTGCTCGTATGGATCAGATGGCAACACAGACAACAACTCCTGTGGAAGCTCAAACTCCCCGCCTCCTCCTCCTCCTCCATTTCCCATGGCCAGATGCCCCCTCCGTTGCTGCGGCGTCCCCGTCTTGTTGCTCATACCAAGAAAAGGCTACGCACCACACGCCATCGCACTCTTCCTTCCACCCTGCCTCCCTTCCTTCCAGCAACAACGCTCCGTCGCCGCGGTCATGTCTTTGGGCGCGTTCCCCGTCTCCTCCCCTCTTAGTCTCTATTTCTTAACAAACATCGTCTGGCTTCCCGGTGGATGAAATCTTTCTCGTCTGGCTTCTCAATTGATGACACTTCTTTTTCCCGTCTGTCCTCCCAATGGATGATTTTTTGGGCCTTCTCCAAGGGGACGAATTTTGTTCGATCAAGATTATGAGAACTACAATGGGGTAACCTTTGTGGCAGCCTTTTGCTTTTAGCTGCTATATATACATAGCCAAAAAGCGAAATTAAAAAATTAAAAGTACTTAAAATTAAGTGATCATACATTGAAATTTTCAATAGCCATAAATAATTCCACCAAAATTTAAGAAAAAAAATCACCATATATATATTACAAGGTTCAAGTAGGTAGCCACAAATATAGAAAGGATGTTAAAATCTCCAATATACATGGTTCAGGTAGGTAGCCAAAAACATAGAATGATGTGTTTTTTTTTTTAAATTACTTTCATATTTAGCTTATAGAAGAAAACATTTGGCTAAATCTTCCAATGGATCATCATCACTTTGGCTACAACATTAAAAAATTGACCCCCAAAAAATATATATTGCTTTTATTGTGGCTAAGAAACTCCAACACAAATGGGTGACCTTGTTTGGGGGGAAGTGGGTGGGGGATGGTGGCCAGCCACAATAATGGGGTTTTATCTTATCATCATTCTCTGAACCCCCAAATCCCCCCCACCCCCTCCTATCTTTGGCTGGCTATTATATCCGGGATCAAATCCAATGGCATTAATTTCAATAAGTCGAAGGTAGAAGGGTATCAAACCTGGTATCAACAGTGATATCAAATATCAAACCAGTCTGGTATGACCTAAGTCTGGTATGTACCAGCTTAATACCCAATCTCATACTTGAGGTCAATACCAGTCTATATACCCAGGCATAATATACCCGCCATATATCAGCCCAATTTCAGTATTGAAACCTCATATACCAGTACCAGGCGGGTATCAAAATCGGTTGGTCGTTGATACCCGATCAGCACCGGTTTGAACCTTGCACTTGACACTAGGGACTAAGGGATGAGCTGCTTGTTTCGTTTCATGTCGCCCATGATATCGATTGTCGTATCAGCTTGGTATTGGATTATTTAATACATGTGTTGATACCCGTACATAGTTGGGATCATATTTGCAAAAATTGGTCGGAGACCAAATTAGTTTGGTCTTAGGGTTTGGAAACTAGAGTTAATATTTGGTACTTAAGCATTTTGGTTGTATCAATCCTTTAGTATCAATCTTCATCTTTTTTAGGGACTATGAAAAAAAAAATTGTGTGTGAGCATTGAGAGTTAGGGCAACTTCAATTATGTTATGATTTCTATTTGCTAATGCCTAGCTTTCGATGCAATTGTCAACTATTAGGCACCAAACTTCATGATGAATCTTTGTTCTATGTAAGTTTCTAAATTCAACTTACAATTTTTAATTGTAATGTTTTGTGTTTTGTGTTTTCAATCTAATTGTCACATTTTTTTCACATTATTGTAAATTAGATGCATCTTGATGTTATCATCATAATTTTAGTTTGGTGGTTTTTTTTTTTTTTTAATTATGGGTGACTCTTTGTTATGAGTGTCATCTTCATAGAGTGACATAGGTTTTATATTCTTCCTTAAAACAATAACATGTTTGTTAGGTTATGCACGTTGTGCATTGTGTGTTTGTGATGAGATTGTTTACAACACACACACTTTGTTAACTTTTCACGATTTTAAGGTGTGATTACACATCATGGCGCTTTGTTTATAATCTTTAATAGGTTTGCATCTCCTATGGGCTTGATTACGCATTATAGTGTGCACTGTGAAAAGATCAATGTGGAAACCAAAAAACTTACCCATCACCAAAGTGACAAATGAATCTATATAGCAATCAACCACTACTATAAATGAAACACAAATCATATAGATGGTAAATAAGGAGGCCAATGCTAAAGGGGAAACAACATGGAATGTTAACTTGTTTAACTACAAAACATTTATAAAATATAATATTTTTCATTTTCAACAATTCTTGTCATGTTGTCTATATCTAATTGCCTCAAAACATGAAATGTGTCATCACGTGCCATTGCATAGGTTAGCATTTAATATCAATAGCACAATAATAGAAAAAATTAAATGTTCATTATTATAATTCTTCCGATGGTATCATGAACATGAAAAAACACATTGCTAACAAGCACGATGTTATTTTATATTAGTACAAACTACAAAAGAAAGCAATAAATGAGATTTTAAAAGGTTAGCAAAAAAGGAAGAAAAGGAAGATTATGGCTCTAAACACAATTATTGAGATCTTCTCCAACCAAATTCCTTACAAGTTGAATGACCTTATTCAACAAAAGTTCATTAAAGATTTGGTATTGTTGATTGTTAAAAGATATATGCCATTCTTTATGGTTGAAATCTTTGGTTATGGTGTCTTCTAATACAGTAATGTGATAGATTTCCATTTTACAAATAATTTGTTTTAAAGCATATTCCAACTATGTTGGTTAAAATGATGGAGTAGTATGTGCTCCTAATCATTGCATAATGTGCAACTATAACTTAAATACATGTCATGTGAAAGCAAAACATATATAGGGTTTTAGCTTTTTACTCTTTATGCATGCAAATGGTGATTGCTAACTATTTAACAATTAGTCCTTGAATGGAGAAAGGAGATGGCAGCTAGTAATGGCGTTGCCATTACTTTCCTTTTTCTATACATGGTTTGTGTGTTGGCTGATAAGGTTTTTATAGATGTTCTTTGCGGAGGATTTTATGTGGAGGAAATGCAAGAAGGATGGAATGGATGTATGGAGCGAAGGATTTAAAGCAGACAAAAAGCTAGACAAGAGACACATAAAAATTAAGTATAATTTTTTTTATGATAATGTTGTTAAAAGTTGCTGGTTGATTATGTGATTTTCATAGAGGCTATATCCAAATTAATTCCATTATGTAGATATAGATTTATATGAAATTGTAGAACATGGCAGTGTTAAGAGTAATTTTTGTTTTCCTTAACTTAAAATCAAAGAAATGGAAAGGATGAGAGAGTTTAAGTTCATGAATCTAATACATCCCATTACACTAGATTCTGGATTGAAATCATTTTAGTTGTAGGATTAAGGAATAAGGGAACGTTGTTCTAGGAATTCATTGTTAATGAGCCAAGGGTGTAAGTTTTGGATTTTTGTTTTTGTGAAAATAGGATGATACTTGTTTAAAAACTCGAAAGGTGAATGAAAATAAAGCTTTTGATCCATTGTCTATAGTATACAGTTGTTGAAGATCATGATAATTTGTGTGTGTTGCATTTTATAGTTTGATGTTAAAATATGTGGTTCGGTGTTGGTCATTGGGATCATGTTTCCAAGACCTTATGAATAAAATTTGGCATGTGTATGAGTTGTGTCTTGAGGTGGTGAGGTGGATACTATAGGATTCTTATCATCTAGCAATAGTTTCAATCTTAGGCAATACAAACATGATTGTAGATAGATCTACAAAGCCCCATTTTTTGGTCACACAACAACCACTTCTCCATTTGATAACTGGATGTTTAGAATCCGGTTTAATACATATGCACTTGTTATCAATTTTATTAACAATGAATGGATGCCTTGTCTTGTTATTGTACAATTGTTTGGGGCAAATGCATGGTAAAATGTAGATAGTTTTTTTCAAAATTAAAAATACAAATATTATCAAAAGTAGTAAGACATAATATTTCATTCATTTTGATTTTAAAAAAACATTATATGTAGTTGATTTGGGCTTTTAAAATAACACATGTCATATAATCCATGAATATGCAATTGATTCATATACCAATACTTTTATAAATGTTTTTTTTAAACACCATGTTTCATAATAATGTATCATATTTCATTCATTTTAAATTTTTATTTTATTTTATTTTTGTAAGATGATAAAAACAACACTTAGCACAACTACACCTTCAATGGGTGAACATTTTACAACCTAAAAATATTGTAACCCATCAACATAATGTACTACCAAATATTTATGTATCATCTAATTTGAATTTCATGACTTGACAAATTGAACGTTTTGATGGAAAAAATTGTTCATTATGGTTGTCTTTTTATTTATAACAAAATTCATGAACAAATTCCCACTAAAATTATTTTTTTAATCCTTTTGTTAAATTACAATAGTGATACAAACTTTTGCAAGTTAAAAATGTATTCCAATTAACAATTTAATTGTTCATATGTGTGCCAATTTCACAACATAGTGAGAGTTTAGAATGTTATCCACCTTTAATTACAAATTTCCACCCCAAAATTCTCTCCAAATAACTATAAAAATATATATATAATGTGTTGCAATGAAAGGTATCAAATTATTACTATTTTTTTGTTACATTGTACCACGCAAACACCTTTTGAAATTCTTAACACTTCTAGAAAAACATTAATTGTGCCAATGAAATTTTTCTTAATTGAATATGGATTCACAAGTAAAATCACAACCTATGTTAAGGAAGAAGGCATTTTGAACACCATTACTTTTGCGTTAACAAGTGTTGTATCTTGTCTACCATTGTAGATTTTTACACCTTTTAGTGGCACATGTTTTGTGTCGCAACCCTAACTTGGCCAAGTGTGGGGGTGAAGCCCAACACTTGGAAGAGTTGGGGATTTGGAGTCTTCCGGGACTCCCAAATGTTTAGAGCTCGACAGCAAGGCCTAAAACACCTCGCATTGGGGTGTTCTTGGTGTCATTGGAAAGGTCTTGAAGGGTAGATATCGAAAATGCCCTCGCATTGGGCATTTGGACATCTGTCGCGCAAGTTATGGGCAAAAGAAGGGTCGGGAGTCAAACTAGCAGTTTGACTCCCGACCACTAAAAGTCGGGAATCGACCTCTTCCCAAAGTCCGAATCAGGAGTGCGATACGTCGTTGAAAAGATCTCGACGAGGGCTACAAGTTCGGTTCAGACCTCGTTGCAATCCGATCTCGCAGTGGGGAGTTATGAGCTCCCAAAGTCCCGGGACTCCACCCGGGACGATTTCGGGACAACTTCGGGACTCCATTTCGGGAGTCCCGGGAATTTG
>Ga0209208_10005675_pt1 | contig 17323 bp, 9 predicted proteins | sample S1TSphfallax_3_FD_187694 | JGI IMG/M metagenome (GOLD analysis project Ga0209208, IMG submission 187694) | Host-associated microbial communities from peat moss isolated from Minnesota, USA - S1T2_Fd - Sphagnum fallax MG (SPAdes) (version 2) | ecosystem: Host-associated > Plants > Peat moss >... | reverse complement strand
CTCGTCTCCGTCTCCTCCGTCGTCGTCGTCGTCGTGGTCGTCGTCCCTCTCCAGCTCTCTTCTTCCCAATTGCATACACATCTACAGGAGGAGCTGTGAGGCCAAGCAATCGCCGCAGCAGCAGCAGCAGAAGAGCAAAAAGTTCCGACAACAGCCTTTTTTTGGTATCTGTAATAGACCAACACAACAACAACAACAACACAGGTACTTATTTGCTTACCAAAAAACATTCATCGTTCAATTCTCTTTTGTTTCAATTCCTTTTTGGTTCGTGCTTTTAGTTCTTCCAGAGACAGTAAATTCACAAGAACTTTGCGAGTGGAGTACGTGTTTTTGTTTGTGTGTTTGTTTGTTTGTTTGTTTGTTTTTTTTCTGTTCTTGTTGTTTTGAGACTAGATTTCTGGTGTGTTCGATTTTTTTTGTGTGTCTGTGTTTGGAACAGAAGTTTTTTTAGTTTAGGATCTGTTCCTTGGTTAGAAGGACTGAAGGATGAACGAGGAGAAGGGAATTGTAAGCGCTTCGTGAGGAGAAGGATTGAAAGAAACAGTGATCGAGGAGAGTTGTTGTTTGTTCTTTCTTTTGCGCGGTTTATTTTTGTGTGTAGCACCTTCTTTTTCTGTTTCTTCTTCTTTTTCTGGCAGAGATCTTTGTTGAGGAAGTATTGTTTTCCATAGAGTTAGAGGTGTGGAGAGGAGAAACAAACCAAGAAAAAAACACAACGAAGCGGAAGAAGATTGGTCGGGCAGTTACCGGATTGCTTGCGTGCCCTGCTTGCTGTGGTTTTGGAGCTGTTTTGTTGGAGGGAGGGAGGGAGGGAGGGATGATCTAAAGGCGTTACAAGGCCTGCAACCAAGAAGAAGAATCTAAGAAGAAGGAGCACAGGAGGTGTATCATCGTCAATATGTGAGTCGGTTTGTCGCAGGAATTTTTTTTCGGACGGATTACCTTGAGGAGGATCATCGCGTGGCAAATTTGCGAAATCTGCTGCCTCAGTTCGGTGAGGGAGATGGAGACGATCTGAACGTGTGTGGCTCGAAATCCCTTGTGGCGAAAGAGGAGAGAGAAGAGGGACATTGAGAGCGATCGCTATTCCTGTACTTTACATGTTTCAGGCACTCCAGATAAGGAGGATTGAAGCTATCAATCACATCGTCAGTTATCAGGGAGCTTTAGAAATTTAGCAGCAGGGCAAAACGGAGAGGAAGCAACAAGAGGCAGCAACAAGAGCAGCAATAATAAGAGCACAGCATTGAAGCAAGAAAGCGAGGAAAGAGAGCTTGTTGGTTGTTCAGAGCAAAACGGGAATTCAGTAAATCATTGAAAGCAAAACCGTGGAGAAGCAATCTAAATAATAATATTCTGGACTTTCTTTCTTACAAATCCTTAGGGAGCTTGATTGCCCTGGCTGGGCAGCCATCTTTGAAATCAGTCAGAAGAGGGAAGCCACAAACTACTATGGTATTACTGCAGCTGGTTCTTTCTTGTTGCAGATTTCTTTATTAGGGTGTAGGAGGAAGTATTCGCAAAAGCAGAAGAAGAAGAGGTGCACAACAAGATTGTTGTAAGAAAGGCAAAAAAGCTCTGCAAGCCTCAGCCAAGCAAACGTGTCAATGGAGATGTTTGAGATATGAGGTAAACCCATCCACCCCTGTAGCACACCAGATTTAGCAAATTGGACTGTAACACCCAATAAGCCTCCTTCTGGAGAGTTGCAATCAGCCTTGCATGTTTGGGTGATGTTTCAGTGTCAAGTGCATGTTTGGGTGCTGTTTCAGTCTTCAGTTAACTACAGATTTTGTGTTTGAGAAGAAAGATAACACTCAATTTACCTTCTTCTCTCAGAAGCTTTTTCTGGCCTCATTCTTAGCTGCGACTTATTAGGTTCAATCATACAGCAGACTTTGTGTAGTTTCACAGCTCAAAGCTCTTCAATCATTGTTTGTGTTTGCAGGAGGACCTGCCCACAGACAGCAAGATAGAGTCTCACAATTGAGTCTCACCTTCATGGAAGACTCCGGTACACATTCTCATATCAGCAACACAGTTCCAAGTATCATATTTGGGTTTCTCTCTATTACTGTAAAGACATGGACAAGAAGAAGAGCAGTTCTCACTATGACTGTTGAATCTGCTGTGTTTGTGGATGGTGGATTAGTTGGGTGGAATGTGAAGTGATCATTAGTCCCAGTTTTTGATGGTTTCTATGAAGCAGGGTGTGAGTCATATCAGGGAGCAATGGATGCTTCAACCCCACAGAGTCTGGTGCAGAGTCCTGTTGCCAAACCTACCCAGGTAGCACCTTCCCATGTCCTTTACCTTGTCCCTGCAATATGCTAGAAGTTTGGCAGATTATTGCTCTTTGAAGCCCAAGTAGTATGAATTCCAGTTCCCAGTTCAATGGGAGTATCTTGAAGACATGTTTCCTTGCAGTGGATCATGACTTTCTGGGCAGTGTTGGGACAGTCACTGAGTTCTTTTTTGCTGGTAAAAATGTGTCCACTAAAAAACAGTTGTGACCTCTTTGCAGCTACATGGAGGATTATGTGGCAAGTTGGCAGTTTTTGTGAAGCGTTTGCAAGGCTTGGGACCTGCATTGGATGTGGAACGCACTTGGTTTCAAAAATCAGGTGTCCAAGCTCTCTGTGCGCTGCAACTGGCCCTTGACAAAGCCCGCTCCCTCCTTCAGTATTGTGCAGATTCCAGCAAGCTCTACCTAGTAGCTTTCATCACCACCTCTTTATGGTTTTTCTCTGTGAATCTCTGAGCTGTTCACATGGTCCTTACTCTAAGATTTTGTCAGTGGTGTCTTGTAGGATACAGGCAGGAATGGACAATGTTCCTGCTGCACTGATCTCTTGTTCTTTGCATGATTTCCCTATTGGCCATTCATTCATCCATTTTCTCTTTTCTACAGGTGGCTTGGATGATTGCACTTCTTAATTGCATGTGATTGAGTTGCTTGCAGGCAATAAAGGGGGAGACCATGCTCTCACGATTTCAGGAAGTCAAAGAAGAGTTGGAGTCAAGTCTTAGACGGATTTCAATTCTGGTTCCACAGGAACTAGGTGCTCAGGTTTGTCCCCACAGAGTTCACATGTTCCTTCTCCTCACAGAATTTTGGGAAGACAACATAACAGGCCATTGAAAGGAAATGGAAGCAAATACATTATTAATGCATGTGCAGGCAGAAAGAACAGAGAGGAATACAGCAATGTTCATAGTGACAACTGGAGATTGAATTCCAAAACTGAATTGTGTGCACAGATTTCAGCGATTCAAGTGGAGTTGAGCCAAACTCAATTCCAGCTGGATCCAGTTGAGAAGCAAATTGGAGCAGATATCATTTCTTTGCTATTGCAGAAACAGAAAGGAGCACAATATGAGAACCCTCAAGCAGAGCAGGAGACTTTCAGTCAGTTGGCTATCCAGCTGGGCTTGGTCTCTGCTGATGCTATACTGGTTGAAAAACGTGCCCTAAAGTGCCTGCTTGATAGAGCCCGGTATGAAGAAGACAGTAGGAAAGAAGCAGTTACACTTCACATACTGCAGCTGATGAAGAAATTCAACAATGTTTTGCGCATGGAAAATGACTTGCAATGCACAGGAGAACCTGCAAGGTGGCTTGTTTCAGATCGCGGCTGGGGATCATCAGGCAAGCTCTTGGTTGGAGAAGAAGCTGATGGTCAACTATTGCGATCTTTCCAATCCTATCTTCGTTGTGCTGAATGCCGTTGCTCAGATGTTGGCTCCAACCACCCATCTGTGGATAATCATGGGGAACAAGATTGTTCCAGTTCACCACGAACTCCAAGGATCCCTTTGCCACCAGAAGAACTCCGCTGTCCCATATCACTACAGCTTATGTCAGACCCTGTGATAGTATCATCAGGCCAAACATATGAGCGAGTCTGCATTGAAAAGTGGTTCCAAGTAAGTTTCAGCCTAGAATATTGAACTGTTCATACTATCTACTGGCAGACCATGGTATTGTTGCCAGGTCTATACCCATCCTCTGACTGTGTGTACATCTGCTACATGGAATAGTTTGTTTACTGGATGAGGGTAACAAATTTGTCAAACTGGCTTGTGTATTTTGGTGTGTTTACAGGAAGGCCATGTCACATGTCCAAAGACTCGGCAGAGGTTGTCACACCTCAATCTTACTCCCAACTACTGTGTCAAGGGTCTGATTGCCAGCTGGTGTGAGGCCCATGGAATAGGTGTCCCTGAGCCCCCTTCTCCACCTCCTTCCCCAGTTACTTCATGGAGGTGGGAGCTCCTGTCCACCTCTGAGCATGTCAAGGCAGGAAGTGGAGAGCAGCTGAAGGAGACAAGAGTGGCCACAGAGGATCACATGCCTGCTGGTGATGCTCACAATGAAGCTGATGGAAAGGAAGGTGCTAAGGCATTGGAGCCCTCTGGCCAAGACCTTGACTCTGGGGCAGGAGCTGGATGTATCAGAAATTGCAGGGATATCTGCGAGGCTGGAATGAGACATTCATGTGGGCTGGTAGAGCGATGTGGAGAGTTAAATGAGCTAAGTGATGAACAATGGTTACAGCACTTTGATCGACTGATGGCAGACCTCACTGATGGGTCTCTGCACCTTCAGTGCCAAGCAGCTGAAGAAATCAGAGTTTTAGCCAAGAGCAATGCAAGGGCAAGGACCCGTATTGGAAATGCAGGTGCCATTCCAGCACTTGTAGCATTTCTTGGTGCAACCATCGGTACAGATGATCATAGTGCTCAGGAAGTTGGGGCCCTTGCACTTCTGAATGTTGCCATCAATGATGACAGGTAAGACTGGTTCAATCACTCTATTCATGACCTGGGATAGCAGAGGAATATGAAACTGAATAGTAGACATCACAACAGCCGTGAGGGCTCATGTGCTTTGGCATTACAATCTGATGAAACTTTGACTTTGCTACATTTATCTTATCATGTAGGATGTGACATGTCATTCAAATCAAGCAGTGAGACTTCAGCATCTAGACTTCTGCAGTGAAATCATGCAGTCACTAGGAAGCTGATTTTGCTCCCTTGCTTGGTAAACTGTGTAGGAACAAGGCGGCTGTGGTTGGTGCAGGAGGAGTGCCCTTGTTTGTGGAATTGCTGAAAGCTGAATCAAGTCGTGCATCCAAAGAAGCTGCCGTAGCAGCACTGCTCACCCTCTCCTGTTTGAATGAGAACAAAGCATGTATAGGTTCATCAGGAGCAATCCCACTGCTGGTGCAGCTCTTGATCTCAGGCTCAAACCAGGCAAGGAAGGATGCATTGATCACTTTGTACAATCTGACCATATTTCTGGCCAACCGGCCGCGCGTTGTGCGGGCGGGTGCCATCCCAATTCTAGTCCATTTGCTGAGCCTCCGGAAGCTTGATCTTTTAGAGAAGTGTGTGGCACTACTATACAACCTGTCTTCCATTGAAGAAGGCAGATCTACTATAGCACGAACTGAGGGTGGTGTTGCTGTGCTTGCTGAGATTCTTGAGACAGGAAGTATCAAGGAGAAGGAACATGCCGCAGCCACCCTGTTGTTGCTTTGTACTAATAGCTCTCAGCACAGTCAGCTAGTGTTACGGGAGGGTGTTATTCCTGCTCTCGTTTCACTCTCGGTGAGTGGCAATCCAAGAGGCCAGGACAAAGCTCAAAAGCTGCTGCAGCATTTCCGCGAGCAGCGGCAAAAGGACACTGTATTGTCACACTCCGCTCCTCTCATCAGCTGTTCTCAGGGAGAGAGATTGGACTTTGATGAAGCTATGAAAAAGAATGGCAAAAAGGAGGAGAAGAAAGGCGAGAGCAGACGCATGCATAAGTCCCGCTCAGGCTCTCTTGGCTTCATTTGGAAGTCCAAAGTTACTACGCTCCCACTATACCAGTGTTGAGAAAAAAGCAAAAAAAAAGAGACAACATGTCAGTGGCATGTCTGTCTCAACTGTGCATTGAACTTCACCATCCATATCTGTGAGCATTCTTACGCCCCCCACAATTCTTCAAATCCTTTTCTTATGTTCAAAGCATGTATGTAATCCATCTCCTCCGTTTGTACATCTCAAGAGAGTATCCACATAACTACCATTGTTTCCTCTGCTCCAGATTCATGGTTGCAAAACAGCCTCTAATGGAATGTGTACATAGGATGCTTCTCATCCAAATTGAAGTTCTGTGATTGTGTTGTTCATGTGGGGGCAATGTCACTAGTCTAAAATGTCCATAGCGAACCCGCACCCACCAAGCCATTCTGGTTCATTCTGGCTGTCTAAAACTACTGTTGGATTAAAAAACCTGGGATGGTTTTCACTTGGGGTGCTGAGCAAAAACTGGGGACGAAAGCAATAGTCAGGATGAAAATAGTAATAAGCAAGAGGCACGGAGGAGGAAGAAGAGGGGACCAAACTGGAACTGGTTTTACACTCACACAAGTTTTGCCCCCCAGTTTTGGATTTTGCCATCCCTGTTGTGCCTTTCCCTCCTGCTTGTATTCTTTATTTAATCTAAGTCTTTGTAAAATTCTGCAAATCTTGTGAACTGACACCCAGTTTCCTCCACTTGGCTACACTCAAATTGGGGATGAAACAAGGTTTATGGGGTTAAAATAGGGTGCAAAGACAAGGTGACTTTGAAGGATAACTTTAATGTATAACATACATAAAACATCAACAATAACTCATTCACTTTATGGCTACACTCAAATTGGGGATGAAAGAGGGGTTTAAAGGATCAAATTAGGACCCAAATACAAGGTGACTTTAAAGGATAACTTGAATGCATGGGATATATAAGACACCAAGTCAGAAGGGAATATGAAAAAACATGGCGGGAAAAATGGGGGGGTGGGGTGGAGACTCAACTGCTTTTTCACCTACATTGGGTTTACAAGAGTTTCAGTGACTCTAGTTTTGCTGAAATTGGGGACCAAATCAAAAGCAAATATGGAAGAAATGTGGAGGAAAAAACTAAGTGACTGAAGTGCTTTTTCTCACCTAAATTGGCATTATTAGGGTTCAATGACTCTAGATTTGTTGAAATTGGGGATCAAATCAAGAGTGAATATCTATTGGCACAAAAATACAAAAAAAAAGAAGATAATTTATTTATTTTTCCACTACAGCTTATACTTTTCAGTACATCAAATTTTATAAGAATCAAATCTTTCAAATGATATCCAATTTCATTAAATCATACCCAATTTTGCCCAATTTCTAATAATTTCACTCAATTAGGGCTGAAACAGAGATTATTTAGGGGGCAAACTAGGGCCCAAAGACTTGGTGACTTTAGAAATCACTTTAATGTACTAAGATGTTTTATTCATTGATGGCATTTGCTATGTATAATAATCATATTTTATCCACCATGTCTTTTTCATCCATTGCATATACATTAGTGCTAATAGAATATGTCAAAAAACTATCCTAATTGCCATCATGGAACCATGGTTTTTTTTTAAATTGTGATAAAAGACATTTGACAAAATTTTGCATAAATTTAGCCAAATTAGTCGAATTTACACTAGGAAAAAAAACCTTCACAAAATTTCCCAATTTTTTGTCAAAAAAACACAAAAAAAAAATCTTTTAAAAAAGAAACTTTGTGGAACTCAAAAAATTTATTTGGTGTTAGGAAATAGGACTATTGATAGGAAAATGGGACATACCAAACTTAACCAAAGTTACTTACTAAAAGTAACAACCAAATTCTATAGCTTGACAATTACTAAATGTAAAACTACCGAATAAAAAAACAACTAAAAGCAATTACTACCAAAATTGCCTATTGAATAGTGTTGTTAGTTAGTTGCTCACAATAGAGAATATAAAAGGTAATTGTGTAACAAGAAGTCTCTTTAAATTCAAGTGTAATTCTTGGGAAGCAATTATATAAGGATTTGACATATTGGGTGTATGTGTGTACTTATATGTGGTGATCATGGAAATGAAGTATGAACAATGTTCTACAAGTTAATATGTAACTATGGAAGTAACAATGGATAGCAATAATGATAGCATAATAGTGTAGTGACGTTAAGCTAGGAATCTGAGGATGAGTTTCATTAAGTTGTATGAATAGTAGTATTGTGCAAAGATTTAGGAAGTATCTCCAATGTTGAAGGCTACCTTGGTTATTTTGGCATGTGGTGTTCGGAATAATGGAATGGGCAAGAACCAAGTAACAATAAACTTGAAGAAAACCTTATAAAATTTTATCACTACATTTGGTGACATACTAAAAACTAATTTTTTCAATTAATCAATTTCATGGCAAAAGTTGAAATGAATGTGTCATAGTTGGGTTTTGTTATGTGATGACCAATAATACATGGAAGTGTTTCTTTGTCCATGAACACTGAGTCATGGTGTATACGTGAAAAACAGATGTGAACATATGAAACTTTCCATCCTTGTCGACAACAATAAGGAGGTTTCCATAGTGGAGGACAATGCTTGACTTGGTGGTGCAACAACACCAAATTTGCAAGCAAATGTGATGTCAATTCAAGAATGCGAAGCTTTAAGAAAAGATGTGGTTAATGATAGGCCAAGTGAGGAAAACAAAACTCTAGGAAATGTTTCATAAATTCCTATATATGCATTAATTCATGATGTATCCAATTTCACTTCATGTGAAAATTGGAATGTGCACATAAGAATTGGTATTCATGTTTAGTTAAGATTTGTTCTTGTATATCAAAATCTCACCTCAAATTGGATGCAAGGTTTGGACTCATGTATGGAGCATAATAGTACTCAATGTTGGATTGTACATCTTATGTTTCAAGAAACGATCAACCTTACCTTCCTTCCTTCACATATGTGTGTCACATGTGCAAGGGAAGGAGGATGGGGTTTTTGTTTGGGTTTTTTCTTTGCAATATACAATAATTTAGGCTTGTAATATGACTCCTTATATGAATACAATATCTACATAGTTAAGACATTGAATTATTTGTGTTTTTTGTAATAGCATGTGCATCTTTACTTTTAGATGCCCTTCCCTTAATTCCTCAAATTGGCAAGGATGGCATTGTGTGGGTCAAAGATGGCTCAAAATGGTGTTGCAAGGTTGGAAACGGTGTTAAGACATATGTTGTGAAATGGTTGTTGACTACACACTTGAAAAAGGTGCATGATCTCATCATCAATGAGGGCAAACTTGGGTGCCTTTCCAATTGTGAAGTTGGCCTTTCAATGCCATAATTGTTAATCCATGAATGTGAAAATTATGAATGATTCCATGGGAATTTTGCAACACAATGAACAAAAGGCCATTACAAGGGTGAAGACAAAAGTCGTGGTGGAATGGGATTGGTTCCAACAAATTGCAAAATGACAACCTAAGGTGAGAAAGCCTTCATTACTGAAACTTGCTTTTAAACAATTGTTGAAAATTTTAGGGGTTTTAACTTGGTGTATGGGAATCATTATCATGAATGAAAAAGGATGAAGACCTCGATGATTCAATCACTTACTTCAAATTTATCTATGCAAAGAAGACAAAGGTGGCATGGGATGTCACCTTATGGGAACAAGAGTCCATCAAAAGCACCCAATTCGAAGAGATGCAAGTTATCTTCAATTACCATACATCGGAAATGGTCCATGGGCGATACATGTTCAAACCTTTTTATTAGTGTGGTTTATGTTGAAAGTTTAAAAATCTTGTTAATTACCTTTATAATTGCAATTCAAGTTACATAGGACCACGAAATATTAACTTGTCATGGATGTAATTTGTTTTGCCATTGAGCACCACCAATTGTACACACGGGTGAAAAAATGATAAAGAATGCACAAAAAATAGTATAAGCAAGAAAATACAAAGTTCTTTGAATAAAAGGACCAACAAGTAGATGGTTTTATGGAGATAATAATATTATTCTTGGGCACATTGTTTTGGAACTCTTGTTTGCATGGACTTCAAAAACTAAGAAATTGTTATGATTATGTTTTTTTTAAGTATGTGCAAGTACTTGAATTAGACCTAAAGTTTGTGGCAATTTGAAAAATAAAATTCAATTACTTGAAAGTAGGTGAAATGTTTTTGCAAATATTTGGTTTTTTTTTCAAGCACTTCAATATTTGATTTGGTGAACATTCTAATATAAGTTTTTTGGTTAATGGAGTTTTTTTTCATAACTAAAATCATCCCTAACCTTTGACAAGTGAAGTTATAGTTGGGGATATTTTTGGGGTACTTTTTCAAATCCAAATGATATGCTACAAATTGTTTTGAGAAGTTAAAGGAAGGTAAAATGCTCACGAAGAAAACTAAATGCTTCATTTGGTTTGAAATGCTTGAGAAAGGTTAGAAGTTTTATATTTTTTGTTTTCAAGTAGAAAACAAGGTAACAAGTATGTAAAAAATATCTTGTTTGCACCCACACACCATCATGTGACAAAGGCAATTGAAGTGGCAAAAGTTTACTACTAAGCCCAAACCTTTAATGATGATAGCGCTTGAACTAAAAACGAGTAGGTTGCTTTTTAAAACCTCTTTGAACATTTTTGGACACATTTATATGGATTAGTACATTTTCCACCCAATTTTTGTGTACATAGATTATAATGCAATATAAGGTAAGAATGTGTGCAATAATTAACTATGTAATTTTTTGGCATTTATCAATATAATGCTTCAAATGTCCTTGTCAATATCATGTTTTGTAATCATGTCTTGTGATGTTATACCTTAATCTATTTATTGAAATTATATATATGTAAAAGAATGATTTCACAATACTTCTATAAACACATAAAACCACAATACAAAAGTTGTAATACATGCATTCTTTGTGTTTATTTGACATTGGACTTAACATCTCACTTGCAATACCCACATTAGGGTTACAAAAACACACAATGGATTGAAGGCCTTCAAATTAAAAACCCACATAGGGGACCTTAAACCCACATTGGATTTTTTTTCTTCAAATGCAATACTTACATAGGGCTCACAAAACCCACATGTTGGAATTTTCCTTTTACAATATTCACATTCAACCAATAAAATGTGTTATCACCACCTTTGATTTCCATATTCATCTATCGTCGTATGCAAATATTACAATTTTTGAAATGGAGATTCATTTAGGGGGGGAGGGGTAAATGCATGGTTGAGTGGTTCATTTTTTACAAATAAAAACTCCATACAATTCCATAATTTTTTTTAAAAAATCAGTCAAATGGATATGGTTGTTAGTTTTAAAATTTTCAATATTGTAATCTTTGATTAACAAAATGTTCACCCACCTATGAAACATCTTAAACCTAGGTCAAAACCTATATAAAAAGTCATTAATGTCATATGTCATGGTGGATACCACTTGGAAATCTTTTTTAAAAACTCATAAAGTCCATACAAATGAAGACCAATTTTTTTAATTAAAAAACATGTTCATTAGGCACAATGTTTTTTGGAAAAAAACAAATCCATTTCAAAAGGACTTTTGAAAATAAGGTCCAATTTGACCTTTCAAAAGTCCATAACTATCATTTGGTTAAAGTTTTAAAGAAAAAGATTTCACACTTTATTTCATTATTGAAGGCATACTTAGTGATTATAACAATTTGGAACAAAATTTAATATTAAAATTTCAATTTATTAATAATTCAATTAGTTAACCAATCTATATTTTTGAATTTCAAAAGTCCATTACTAATAATGAATGCATTATTTTCAAAATGTAGGTTTACAAATGTGTCCATAATCATCGTGTTAATGTAATATGAAATTTTAATTGACAAATTCAAATTTATATTATTCACCACAATGCTACAAAAATGACCATTGTTAGACCAAAAGTGAACCATTCAACCATGCAATTCACCCAAGGCTTCGACTCATACATGACATTTTTGGTAAGGCCCATGTGTAGGTTTTTTTAATACATTTTGCCATACTTATGTGTGTATAATAACTATCACTTTCCATGAAAAAAAATGTTACAAAATTGAGGAGCCTTTTCTTAATGCAATTCCTTCATGAAAGGTTATGCAAAATATACCAACGGCCACATAATCTCACTTAAACATAGAGATCCCCTTGAAATGTAATACCTACATATGGGGTCAAGCTGAAAATAATAATGTTCACATAAGCTTGCTTGTAAACTAAAGGACACCCCTGAAATGTAAAGTATGTAAAGTATTATTGCAATACCTTCATATAACCTAGCTAACACACACTAGACATTGGGACCAATAACAACAACTACATATTGTGTCTCTAACGCACATTGGAAATTTGCTCAATTTATAATTCTTGCATAACAAAACTGAACTCACCTTGTGCTAATTGCAATACCTGCATATAATGTTCTTAATACACACTAAAAATTTGATCCATCTACAATTCGTGCAATATTTGTAATCGATCTCCCCGTAACCCACACTGAAAATTTGGTCCAATTGCAATACCTGCATATAATGTTCCTAATACACACTAGAAATTTGCTCCATCTACAACAATCCGTGCATTACTTTTTCTTAATCTAAATGTTAAATAATCGCAATACCTCTATAATATCTTCAAATTTGCACGGCATAATTGCAATACCCACATCTGAACTTCCCAAACTCACCATGTTGATGGGCAATACTTGCGTTTGCATTAATTTCATGAATCAACCTAAATGCTATGTAGGTGTTGGGTAGGTAGGGTGGAGAGTGAGTAGGTAGGTAGGTAAGAATATTAATGATGTGGTAAGTGCAATACCCATAGGGTCCATATAGGGGTCCATATGCATGGTTCTTAATTGGTAGGTAAGGGCCATGAAGGCAGGTAGGTAGTATGTAGCTTGTGAGGTGAGGTCAGATTTGGGAAAAAAACAACCAGCAAAAAAAAAAAAAAACCCCCCAAGGAAAAGGTCAGCACTAAAAAAGTGAACAGTGGGCAATGTACATTCAGCCACTGGATGAGAAATCCCACCCCATCTAGTGGACAGAACTGTCAACTGGTGCGCTGGTGGGTACTGGTTCATGCTGGCCCTAATTTGCCACTTATGCTTTGAAATAAAGTTTAGGCTGCCAGGTTGCTCCAATCACAAACCAAGTTTTGCCAGATTTCTAGGGTCTGGGGTAGTTTTTTCCCATTAGGTAACTATTTGATTAATAATATATATATATATATAATTTTTATTTTTATTTTTATTTTATTTAATTTTTTCTTTTTGATAGTTTTCTCAAAACTTGTTGCAATTAAAAGCTAGATCATTTGGGTGATCACTCATGCTAAATCTCTTGTGGGATGATTGCCACCCATGATAGATCACAAAAAATGAAAAAGCAAAAAACACTGATATCACAAGTATTATGGTGGCCATGAGTCCAAGGTCGACCCACCCAATAAATAGGATTGACATATACATATGACAAAGCAATTTTCACCATGTTAAAATTTATATAAAAATGTAATATGAATTTTTAAATGATTTATTTAACAACTTGTCGGACTAGTTACTACTACTACAAATTAATTGGGCCATATATATGCCCCTGCCCCCACACTGAACTTATTCTTCTAAAGTGGGTGAAGAGATAGATGCAAACATATAAGATGAACTTTGTGCACTTATTCTAAATTGTCAAAATTCTGAAATATTGAAATTGGGATGGTGGACCCAGTTTCTAAAATAATGAATTGTTTCCAAAAAACATTGAGAGTTTAGTTATCAGTGGCAAGAACAGTACTCACTACTAAAGGTCTTTCTTGTGGTGCCCAATGGCCTTCATGTTTTTTCATGGCTGCCTAACAAGAGAAGTCCAACTTTGCCAAATAAATGTGTATTTTTTGAAGGTGTTTGTGAGAGCCAAGTTTCTGATCAAATAGACTTTTGTTGTTCATACTGCCATGAGTTGTGTCAGGTGGAAATAATTACTGCTGAAAATGGGTTGCACGCCATAACTGTATGAAGAATTTGTAGGGTTTTAAGGGTTTAGTGTAAATAAATGCACTCTCTCTACTCATGCATTGCATTTCAGAACTCCTGAATATTAAATTCAGAAAGTTGAACTGTTCTTGTTGAAAGAGAAAGTGAATGATGAAACTCTGCCCAAGTGAATTGTGCTGGACTTGTTATGTATGCTGGACTGTGAGAGTATAAAACCTATAGTACTCACTACTGACATGATGCTGGGGGGAGTGGAGAGTGCTCTAATAATGCCCACTTTACACTAGTAGTTGAGGCCAAGGTCAAAACCCAAATCAAAACTACCTTGTTAAGTGAACCACTAAATCAGCTGCCCCAAAGTTTCTACATGAGGAGTGAAGTCAACAGACCAAAATGAAAAAAAACCATTGAATGATCAAGACAAGGTTTGTGTTCATGTTTCCAAGCAAGTTCGTTGTGGTTCAAGGGTTTAAGGGTTTATGGCCATCAGCAAACAAGTGTGAATTTCATGCTTCCCTTAATTTTATTCTTGAATTTGGGCAATTCAATGGAGACACAACATAGTCCATGACTTTCAAATTATTTCAGAAGAAATTTGCTCTTGAGAATAAATTCTCTTGGTTCAAGTCCAATGCTCGTTTGTATTAGTTTGTGGATTTTGGGCATTGCTGTAACCAGCCTTCCCGTGCTACACATTTTTTATTGAGAAATTTCTCAACGAACTAAAGCAAACAATATAGTATAACACTAGCAGGATGGGGGGAAAAGAACTCACTGGACACCAAAGAGTACATGGTGATCATTGAAGTAAGAAGCAGGATAATCAGGATATGTAGTACCTTGATTCATTTCCAGAATGCTGTATTGTTGCACATCCTCTGCTGGAAATTTATTTCACATGGTGATCAGCATAGAAGATGAAAGCTGTGGTTAAGCCACAGTACTGATTTCAGTCTGCTAAAGTTTACAAAGAACCATGTTGAATACCTACAATCTCTCAGCACTGGCAAGAGATTCACCAAATTGATACAGAAAAAAGGAAATCATCTTCGTACAGAGCCAAAGACTTATTTGATAACATTTGTGCTCTTCAAGACAGAAAGCAGGATAATAAGGAATATTATCACAAGCAAGAGGATGGCAATGAAGACACATTTGCGAGTATTTCTTTGATGCTGCTTGGCAACAACCAACTGTGTAGTACCTCTTTGTATATATGAAGAAGCTTTGTTCACTTGTTGCTCAATGTCATTCAACTGCTCACCCTGTGCTTCAACCAACACCGCCATGTCCATAAAGATCTGATGCAGCTCTAGCAGGTTCTTTTCAATGTCCTTCACTGCATCATGCCGCTCCTGGATCTCTCGGATTGTCTCAATGATTTGTCCACGACCTTGTTCTTGAATAGCTTGTTGCAAGAAACTCTCACTCTTTCCTGTATCGATGATATTCTCTATGGTCTCCTCATCTGGTTGTTGCCCTGTGACTGTGTAGTACCTGTTTCAAGTGCCCAGATATAATACAGAAATCAATAAAAGGATCATGGCTTTCTCAAAGTTCTACTGAGCTGCAACAAAGCACACATTATTATACTGCCTGGAGAATGGTTGCAATATAGTTTAGGGTTTAGGGTATACTGCCCAGAATGGTCACCTTCTAGTTTAAGCAATGGTATGGCATTTCGAGCACATGGCAATGTTGCCCTGCAGCCCAAACTGTGGGGCTTGATGATTGCAAGAGCAAAAGAGTAAAAGAAGGACTACTTGCTGTCCTAGCAGTCAAATCCTCCAAGGCATAGGGAAGTGTTGCTAGGAATACTACTGCATCCTTAGAGCATACAGTATAGCACAGTGCTAGGAACGTGCCTAAGAGCAGCTCCACCGGTGCTCAGTATGTGGCCAAGCAAAAGGAAATTGGGCGAAGAAAAGTTAAAACGTGCTGGTTTGGCTCAGCAAGAGCTTCAAATGAGACATAGGGGAGTGTTGCTAGGAATACTACTGCATTCGTAGAGCATACAGTATAGCACAGTGCTAGGAATGTGCCGAAGAGCAGCTCCACACTGGTGCTCAGTGTGTGGTCCAGCAAAAGAAATTTGGATGAAGAAAAGTCAAAACATGCCGGTTTGACTCGGCAACAGCTTAGAATGTGGGTCTTGACAGCCAGACCTGCGCTCGACCGTCTCCCGGTAGTCTCCCATCATTCTTTGGCGAAGACTTTGAAACTCTCCCATGAGGTCTTTGAGCTTCTTCCTCAAGCTGCCGGTTATTGATGTCCGCGTGCGATCAGTGGAGGTTCCTTCCTCGCATCCTTTCTTGCTCCGGTTGGCGATGTTCGCCCTATCAAGATCTTCAAGTTTGGCTTTGATGGATTTAGCGATCTTCGTCACCTGTCGTATGTCCTCGTCCATTCGCTCTCTCAATGCTTTCATCGCTTGAGCTCTGTGCACCGTCTTGGTTTCTTCATTAGCCGCTTGTATCTTTGCAAGCGATTGTTTCACCCGCTCCATCTCCCCCTTGATCACTCCTACTTCCTCAAAGAACCGCGTCATGTCTTGTTGTGGTTCCCCTCCTCCCATGCTGGCCATCTCCATTCCCTCGCCCGCCTCCAAATCTCCCCCTCGAAATGTCTCCTTTTTCAGATCCACATAATTCCTCGCCTTCGCAAACGACTGAGTCATGAGATCGTTCATTCTGCCTGACAAGAACTCAGTCTAAGGTGCAACTTGTTTTGGTTCTTTCCAGAATCCGACTCCGCCGCTCCCTTATAAACAACAAAACAACAACGCTCACCGATCGATCGATCGATCCCCTTCTCCAGCCACCCGCATTCCCTCCGCTATAAGAAAAAAACAAAGAAAAACTCCGCAAATTACGAATGCCGCTTCTCTCGTACTTGCCTGCCAACTTACATCTCCTTCCTTCGCTCACGATTCAGAGCGTAGCCACGACGGACGTCAAAACGAATGGCTATCACAATACATAGAATCACTCCAGAACGAGAACAAAAACCTTCTCCAGCATATACTGATCTTTACCGATTTCTTTGGTTTTCAGACTCTCTCTTCAAGAAGTTGAAGAAGTATCACAATAATATACTCAATGAAGAGGAGGAAGCTTGGGAGAGATAGAGAGATACATACATTCACTCCAGCACAACAACAAAAGTTTCCAAGATGGATACGGATCTTTACCGATTTCTTTGGTTTTCAGACTTTCCCTTCAAGAAGCAGAAGAAATATCACAATTATGTACTCAATGAAGACAAGAAAGCTTGAGAGAGAGATGCATACATTCTTCTTCACTCGAGAACGACAACAAAAGCTTCTACGGCAGACACGGATCTTCACAGATTTCTTTGGTTTTCGGACTCTCTAAGAGGCAGAAGAAATCACACAATGATGTACTTAACGAAGAAGAGAAAGCTTGAGAGAA
>Ga0209208_10005673_pt1 | contig 17324 bp, 9 predicted proteins | sample S1TSphfallax_3_FD_187694 | JGI IMG/M metagenome (GOLD analysis project Ga0209208, IMG submission 187694) | Host-associated microbial communities from peat moss isolated from Minnesota, USA - S1T2_Fd - Sphagnum fallax MG (SPAdes) (version 2) | ecosystem: Host-associated > Plants > Peat moss >... | reverse complement strand
ATGAGGAATTGCCCATTGTGATGATGTATTGGGGTTCTTTTTCCATGATTGACACACCTTTATGCAATCATCCAAAGTGTTTAGGTGAACCTTTTCTTCACTTCACTACTTTCCAAATCTTTGGTTGTGTTTTGAAGCTTGATGCCTACATTAACCCAATCCCTTGGTTGTGAGTCTAAGCTAGAGTCATGACACATTGCATGAACCCTAGATCCATGATATTGTTTCTCCAAATTCTCCACTAAGAAATGTTGTTTTCACATCCATTTAATGAATGGATTTTTAGGGGTTTAGGGTTTAGGGTATGCATGTTTACAAGCAAAGTATGCATGTAAATGTTGTTTTCAATGCAAAAGTCTAACAACAATACAAGTTGCATGTTTAGTTGGAATGTGCTACCTACCATCAATCATGAATTTGACTTGCATTATTTTAAGAAGCCCTTTTTTATCATGTTTGCAGTCCATGGTAATCACATACGTTGGCTATGATTGAAAGGAACAAAGCCATCCACCAAAATCATGAAGGGAGGATTAAGAAGAGGAATGGGATTCAAGCCAGGAAAACTAGGGCATTTCAATCACACCCACAAGTGTAAGGCAGTTGAAAACAACTTTTCAGAGATGGAAGCTTATATATCCATATCACAAAGGTTAATTTGAAAAAACCTTAACACCAGATTTTTCCACCACTTATGTTTTTTTGGTGATGATTTCTTTGAAATGTTGAAAGATTATTTACGATAAAACCTTTTCACACCACTAGCAAGTTCACACATGGAAAGACATCCTTGCCCCTTTGGCCATGTACTATCGGCTGACGTTATAAGAGTGCTATGTTAATGAGTTGGTCCAATAAAAGCTCCCAGCAATAATGGACATCAACTATGCCACTTTCCATGTGCTTATAACTCCTCCCACTCATCACAATTCTGCTGCCTGCCACATGCTTGATAGCCCTACCTTACAAGGCCTCATTTTTGGCACCATGGGATCCAAGAGGTCCATGTCTAAGGATTTCCTCATGTAGTTGGGAAATTTCCTCAAACTGCACATAAGTTCATCACCACCCCAAAGCAAAAGCTATGGGATTAAAAACTCATTGTGGAGTTCATTGCTAGAAACACTCTTATGTATTTTGAGCTATTAATGACACCAAGAGCAAGAGCATCCTCTAACATGGTACTTGGACCTTGTGATTTGGGATCACATCACCTAGCAAGGAGCAGGAATGTACAGGATACAAAGTTCAGTAAGATGAGACTAAAATCTGAATAGATGTTTTCAATCTCTGCTAAGCTGATTAGGATTGTGTAAAGTGTCTGTCAAATCAAACTACATTAATAATTTAAGGGTTGTCCTTTGGACTAACCTTGACAATGTAGAAATTGTCATACATATTGGGAAGGAAACAATGCCACAAACCTGAGTAGAAGATGGCTTGGTCAGCCATGGAAATTTTTTGATCATGGGCACAGCCTCCTGAGGTGATCTGAAGGTCAACTCTAGTGGGATACTGAGAAGCTGCCTTGTTGTTGACTGGTGCTGCTGACAATCTGGGACAGCCAGTTTGTGATTTTTCTTTCAACGCCCACCAGGATCTGTACCAAGGTTGGAGTTTGCAAAGCTCATCCATCCATCTAGACTATTCACTCCCATGACCACAAATGGCCTCAACTCAGAGTCTGGTGTCCCTGCCCAAGCACTTCCATTTGGTAGTACTTCACCAGTTGTTGAGCTTCCCACCAAAGCTGGCCTTGCATTTGTCAATCCCATACTGATTCCATTTGATATTAAAGAAAGCCCCACACCAGGAGAATGGGCAGGTGCAGCAACAAAATCAGTAGTTGGAGCTCCTGGAGAAACCCAGGGAATTGCAGAAGAAGATTGACCAGTGTTGCGCACAGCTCCCATAGGTGCAATACTACCCCTCATGCGACCTGCAGATCTCCAGTTATTTCCACAAGTTGGAGGCAATCCATGCCCACCTAATACTGAGGAATCACCTGGTGATCTGGCAGGTAACCCTCCTTGAGATCCTGGAAGTTGTTATAATCCAGGATGAGCAATTGCTTGTTGTTGGGCATATGAGAACTGATTACCATTAAGAAGACATTGCTCAATGCTTTGAAATACCATACCTTGAGGAGTTGAGGACCGTGGCCCTATGGGGTTTTGCAGTGTTTGCACACCTCGCCATCTCTGCCTTGCCTGACAGAATTAATTTGTAATCAATGAACAGATGACAGGTGACATGACCTCAGAAACCAACAGCACAAGAAAAAGAAACAAAGGTTAACAAACAAGGGAAAAGTACTGTCAAGAGTACAGATCAGCAATCTCATGAACAGTTAAGGAGGAGCAGTAATTGGTCTTTCACAACCCAGAGAGATCACTAAAGGGAAAGTACAAATCCTCACGACTGTGAAGACTTATTTCTAAATATATACAAACACATAATATTCAACAGTCTTGCAAGCAACCTGCCAGACTGCATTGTCAATGAATTGCCTGATTACATGAATATCTAGGGTTCCCATACTTATCTCGATGTCAGGCTGGTGCAGACTGGAAAAAGAAATGTGATACAAAACAACCCTGAAAACTGAGTCTGGAACCCTAGAATGAGACTTAATTGAATGCTGTGAAAAGGTTAGGCTGCAAATGAGGAAGGCTTCTAGGCTTCAACTGTACATAGAGTGACTCATGACACTACAAAGATGCAGCATACTCGGTGCTCATGTACTAGGCAGTGACCTACATTGCAAGAACATCACTGAAGTGCCCCAGACAACATCAGCCACTGCTCGTGTATCACACTACTGTGCACTGAAGGTGGGGCATGAATAAGCCACAAGCATCATTAAAAACAGAAAAAGAACGCAGATAGGTAGAATGCCCAGTTGGGTGCATAGATATACTCACTGCACCAGTAGCTTCCCTTGGTGATGTATCCATGTCTGAAACCATCAGAGAATGAGGCAGCTGCAAGGATGCTGTGTGCCCACTACTTGAGGCCAAGCTGTTTACATGTGCCCCAGTACTGCCCAGGTGGGTACCAGGACTCCCATGTGAGCCCAGGTTTGCGTAATAAGATTGACTATGTAGAGCAGGTAGGGCTTGTACTATGGCTGGTGGCTGAAGACCTGGTTGGCTATAGCCTTGTCTTTCAGACAAAATAGGTCTTATGCAACCTGAAAGCCCACTTGTAATAGGTACTGACCGCAAAGGCCCAGGAAATCCTGTAGAACCTTGCACGCCAGTTGCAGAGATGTCACGAAAATTACTGACAGTTGAGGGCCCTGATGATGGCCTCAAGAGACTGCTATCCACCCTTAGCCCTTCTTGTGTAGCTGGAGTAGCTCCACGACTTTGATTGCCGTCTCCTATGAGCACTTGCAAAACCTGACTACTAGGCTTTCTGTCTGGTGGTTCAGCATCTGCACAATTCATTGCTTCTGCCCTAAGCTCTTCCTCAAAGTCACTGTCACAACATAAGTTGATAACTGAGGCTTCTTCATCATTCACGCACACTTTGCCAACTTCAGACAAGTCATTGATGGCTCCATCAATTCCATTCATGCACTTATCCTCACACAGCACCACACACTTCCATGACCCATCTTGCATCATCAAGACTTCTGCAACTGTTTCATCTGCTTCCTTCAGAACCTGCACATATAAATGTAAGAACAACTTATTGCCATGGACTTTTAAAAGAAAAGTTCTTGACACATGTCTCTGCTCAGATCCCAGAGTCATGCTATCCACAAGTCTTCCAATTAGTTGAGATTGCCATCTGGACCTATATAGCTCCCAACTAACCTCTGATTCTGTAATTGTAATGAAAAACCAGTGCAGGCAATGGCTGTTGCAACACATAATCCATTTGAAATCACTAGTCAAAAGGAACCATGCTGAATTTAATAAATCAAGCAAGTTCCAATACTTTCTGATTTGACACATCATTAGTTTCAAATGCCATCAGAGAAGCCCTGAGTGTAATACATACCTTCTCCATTTGTCGGTCTACCCTGAGATCCAGCCATGTAATACAACAATTGCAGCATGGGCACCTCCATGCTGGTCTCCTCTCATTAATTTCGAGGAAAGTGTCATAATCAAAACACTGAGACATCAAGACTTTCAAAACATTAAGATCCCCACATGGATCACTCACAAACTTATTTTGAAAAAGGTAAGCTAGATCCAAAGAGTTAGGTCAAATTAATGTGATCAACATCATATCCTCAATGAAAGAGCTATGTATTCCACACCCAGCTTTGATACAGCAACCATGCAATATTTGAAAGTAGTACACTAATTAGTCAAGGGAATCTTAGGCTCACTGGTAAAGTTTGGAAGACATGCTTAGTAATGGGCCTTGACCAGAAAAAGCAAAACTATATGCAGCCAGCAGGTGGCACCATAAAATTCATACTAAAAAGTGCTCCTTTTCAAATTAACCCCATAAGACTGTATGCTAAACTTATATAACTAGGTGTAACTTGGATAAAATGACATCCTATACTAGATGAAGAACTGCAAGTTCATTTCTTCAGGAGACATATTCAACACCCTGGTTAAACAGTACCAACAGAACATATTTGACCACAACAGTATCAAGAAAATGTCTACTTTTTTCTCCTTTCCTGTTTGGGACTTGTTTCAATCCTGCAAGAGACCTATGTGACAATCTAAGAGAACATAGAGAAAACTCCACAACAATATTTTGAAAGGTAACTCAATGATGAGTCCAATCATAACCTTATGAGAGTTGCTCACAAAGTGTCAGACTGTGACCAGCATCATCAGTAAGCAGTTGCCATGACTCCCCACTGACTTCATCAGCTCCCAACAGTGAGTTTAGATAAGAGTACAGGAAAACTCAGCTACCACTGTAGAGACATAGCTAAAAAGAAATATTAATAGAATCCTTATTCAAGCTACAACAAGCTGGTGACAGTAAGCTTCATTTTGGTTTATTTAGTCCTTGTACAAGCAAGCAAGCCTAAGGCATAGAGAGGCCTACATAGAGAGTACTGAAATACACAAAACACAAAGATATGTGTAGGCTATGAAAGGGAAGAAAATTAAAAGTACCTGTAGATGCCTGCAGGTTGCTGCCTTGACAGGAGTCACCAGGCGTTGATGACTGCAGTGCCAAACAGTAAAGCAAGTTTTTACAAAAGCTGTCTGCAAAATGTTGGGGTTGATTGGATACTTTACACATCTAGCAGGCTGTTTGAGCTAAAAATGCAATAAATTGTACACAGAAAATGCCTGCCTCTTAACACACCCTCAGAATATATGTGTTTTTCAGAAACCCTGACACATAACTTTCTTAAAAACCCTTGTACTTGAACCCTACCCTCTTGAACTGTAAATGACATGCAGTAGCCAGTGGAAAACAACCAGGTCCAGGTAAATTGCCAGTCCACTGTGGAAAAATTAACTAAGGCAACACCTAAAAAAGAAAGGGTTGACAGGAGAACTATGTTCTGCACCAGACTCTAACCAAGAATCAAAAGAGTGCCTAATGACAAATGTTAAGCTCTGGAGTAGACATTTGGCTATTTCACATTGCAAGAAACCAACAGACTGACAGATTTAGAGCAACTGGCCCATGGTGTCTTATGACTCACCACAATGGTCTCAGGTTGTACCCCCTTGGGACCAAAGAGGCCCACAAAAAAGTAAATCCCTACTCCAGATTAGTGAAGTTCAGACTGAGAAATACCTGACTGGACAACGAAGAGAGACTCTTGAAGCACCCTCAACCACTTCATCATCTGCCTCCACCATCTCCCTCAATCCTGCAGTCTTTGCTGAAGGAAGAACATAATCTTGCAACTGAGTATTTGCTGCAGGAAGAGCAGTCCTGATTGTTGATGCAACTGCAATGCTATAGGGGCCTGCATTCAAACGAAATGATTTCCTGTTTAATCCCAATAGCTTGACAAAAGCATGCAAGAATGTCCATAATGTCTCCCAATAGTTGAAATTGCTGGATTGAGTGGATCGCTGACACGGCTCCCACCTCATGCCTGGATGCAAGAAGCAAAAAGGAAATGGAAGGAAAAACAACCAGTGAAAGCTCAAGTGCTTTCTGAATCCCATATGCGCCAGACAATTATAACCTGTGGAACAGAAATGCAAGCAAAAAGCTTACATGCTGAACTCACCAGGAAATTCACCTATAACTTGTAGTACATTGGATCCTGCCTTTACCAGCATTGTCACATCTGTAGGCAATTGTGGTCCCCCATCCTGCCTCCCATGCCACACAGCCCCATGAAAAATGTGCCCAACCAGAACTGACCTGACACTTGAACCTGGCTGTTCCAGACAAAAAGTTTGCCAAAAAAATGATGGGAGCTATCCAAACTCAATTTGAGCACAGCCTCCTTACCAGGAATCCCACAGTTACTCTCCTATCCACTTCCTTGCCATTCACCAAGAAGCTGCAGGGGTGATAAAAAGCACTTCAGAACTCCTACGATGAGTTGCAGGGCACAGAGGACACATACAAGAGGAAGTCCTCTCATTTCTCAAGGCAAGCAACTAGAGGTATTACCACATAGTGGGTTTTAGACATTGTTTTTACAACATCATAATGTTCCTATTGTTTCCTCCATGGCAAAAGTGGAAAAATATTGTTGGACAACCTGGACCCAAGAACCTGCAATTGAGTAGAGAATGTAGCCTTACTTTACTTGTGGTGGAGTGATAAGGCATGCAGAGCTGTTGACAATATCTTTCCGACCTACATATAACCGCTGCAAAAAAACCCAATATGTTTTTTTGCATCATGACATGTTTCTTATGTGTAGAGAACCTTTGCAAAGTGATCTGCCATTTACAACACTCACCTGCAAAAGTACATGGAACCATTATATCTTGACCCTCAAAGAATGCAGAGTAAAAGCAAACACACTACCTGGGAGTTTACTCAAGAATGCAACACTAGGCATCTTATGTGTATTCAGGCAATCTCATATATGAAGTTGGTCATGATCAATGAAAAGGATTGACTAAATTTACCCACTTCAAACAAAGGACAAATGATTTCATACCACAGATTCTGGACCGGTGAGAGGTGGAACATGAAAATCACACACCAAAACCTCATAACCTGCCTGCATACAAAGGAAACTGTGAGTGTATGTGAAGATGAACTCCACTTCCAACAATTTGCACATGCTTGGATGTGTAAGATATGATAACCTATCTTGATAAGTTTTGAGAATTTCTCCATACTTACAAAAACCATCAACCTGAAAAGAATTGAGAAAAGACCATACAAAAAGGACATGAAGATTTATAATCCCATAAAACAAAACAGGAAAAAGAACAGACTCCAGCCCTAGAAACACAGGAAAAACTGAGGAGTGGTTTGAACAATGGAGACAGTTAAATGCATATCCAGTGACCTTAGACAGCAACATGTGAGGCTTGATATCATGCCCAATTTCAACTGGACTGGTTTGAACTATAGGGACAGTCACACACATGTGCATTGACTTTCAATAGCAACATGTGATGCATGCTAACATGCCAAAGTTCATAACTGACTGAGAACTGTGTGTCAATGGGATAAAGCCAATTCACATACTGTGTCGTACAACACTGAGCCTAACAAAATGTGACCTTGAGCACTAGGGACAAGCAGACATCACAGCCCAAGACATATTACAACCCAACTACAGCTGGATTTGGAAAAGGAGCCTTAGTGATGAGCCTCAATACTTGCTAAGACTACAGGCCCATGATTAGTGAACATAAACATAAATCTCTACTCAACAAAGAAACCTAAATCCACCTCTTAGAGCAAGTCCACAGATGGAAATAACTAAATGAAAGAAACAGCTACACAGTCACCATACTGGGAAGTTGAACAAATGTAATGAATGAGAAGTATTGGCTTCCCAACCTAAAATTGTTGAATCATACCTTAGCTTGCAGGGCAACAAATATGGTCTTGATTTTTAATTGTGGATAATACCTGCACAAGAGTTCATGTCAATCCAGAGAAATGCACACTATTATCACAATCAGAATGCCTTATTCCTCATCAAACAACAATGTCTATATCCACAGCTTCTCCTGACCTGAATTTATAGGCTGCATGCAGAAATATATTGATGTGTGAGTGACAAATTTGGTACAAACTAATGCAATCAATACATCCAATATGTTTTAGATCAAACTTCACAATTGTTATTCTGTCACATATATACATATATATGCACACCTGAGGCTGGTTGAAGAGAAATACTCAGCAGCATCCCTGATGTCAATGGCTGCTAATCCTCCAGAGCCCGAAGGTGCCACCGTTAATTGAGCCATACTACTATCACTGTTCATTGTGAAGTACTCAAAGAGCTTCACAAAACAGGGAGAAGCTTATCAGACACTCATATTATGTTAGATTTACTGAAGAGTCTGTTGTAAATTATCCCCATACTTGTGTGCTGAATACATGTAATGTAACAGTTCAGAATCAGGTGATGGATTCTTCTTGAATGAATCACCTCTCAATCAGGGACAGTGTGGACTAGAATAAGCAAAAGAAAACTCAGAAAACTCACCAGTTTCAATGTAGAAAAAATGTCCTCTGTACCAGTAAGCTGCAACCATCCTGACTGACAGGCACCCTGTCCATCCCTCACAGAAAATAGCCATGTCAAAAAATGGAAGGGAAATGTGATCAACTCATAGGCAGAACTAGCCCAGAAAAAAGGGAGACAGAAATTGAAAAACCACTAGAACCCACAAAAGGCTTCTGAATGAACTTCATGATGGAAGGCCCACTCAAACCTGGTCCTGCCCAAAATAGTCAACTATAGCAACCATGGTGTTGTCCCCTGATTAATTTTGAAATTACCCTGTCCACACCATTAGCAATATCTCATATCTCTACTTTATTGCATCCATCTTTTTGCCTCCTTTTCTACATCATGTGCTCTGGACAGGGCAATTTCAAAATGATTGAATGAAAGCAGGAAGTGACCACATCATAGGCGAAGATTTTTTCCCTCACAGAAAAAGCAGTTTAACTTGTTAGAGAAGTTATTAATTTCCTTTTTACCAGTGTCCCTTATGATAGGTACTCAACTGAGATCCTCCCCGATCAATTCCTGCCCTTCCAGTGTCACTTCTTCAGATGCCTTGAGGCATGCCATACATGTTGCAAACTCTCAGGTTCTACTCAAAAACCTAGTGGAGTTTTGCACCTCCAAGTGATGGTATCATGTCTAATGATAAATTTGTGTATTTTCCAGAAGGATGTGGCTTTCAAATAATATGTTCTCAATGTGCTATAAGCCCACATCAAGCACATGTGATTGCCAACATTGGTTTTCTTGCATTCCTCAAAACCCTAAAGTATTACCGTCATCTAGCAATAATAGCTCATAGAGACACAGGAAAGAGAAATTTGGAACAGAAAGTGTAGGGCCAAATTAAGCTCCCTCATCAGTAAAACCATCTCCTTCAAACCAGACAGCAATGCAAATAACAAGAGAGCATCATACATGATGCATACCTTCACTGATAAGAGCAACACCAACAGTGAGGGTCGGGCCTCTGTACTGTCCTTGAATTTACAAAGCTGCCACCACAAAAAGGGTCACCACAAAGAGATATCACAAAAAAAAAATTCTGTCAAGAACAATTTCCTCATCAACTCCAAAAAAAAAATCCATTACTGAATAAATCTCAAACAGCTGAAAGTTGGTAAAACACATTGCCAAAGATTCCTCAAGAGTAGACTGAGTAAACCAAGGTTCAGAAACCTAGTGAAAGAACAAGATGATGCTCTCAGTTCAACATACACATTGTGAACCAAGCCATGATCATGCCATTTCAGGAAAACCCTAAATGATGTACAGTGAACAATTTCTTCATCTTTCTGAGATGTTGATGTTATTAGACAGCAGATCTGGCATTATTTGCTTTAGCACTATTTGTTTTAGAAAGAGATTTGAGGGCCAAGAAAGTTGAATACAAAGAGCAAACTCGACAAAGGCAAGATGTTGCGTGGAGAGTTGACCAACCAGCTTAATAACTGGGACTATCTCTTGCCTCCAGGGTGGCTTCATGTTGTAAGCTACTAAAGAGTCCAACATTCTGCAAAAACACACACCAAACAAACAAACAAAAAAACAAGTGTAACTCTTCAATTTGAACCTTTTTTCTTCCACCAGGAGGACCTTCTTTGTTTAGTTCCGCTCTCTTCTTATAATAATCTCCTGACTGTTTGTTGCCCCGAGGAAATAAATGAATGAATAGAATATATGTGCCGTCTGCAGCATGAACTTCTTTTTGGCCAAGTGGATATCCATCAAGAAAGAAAGAAAGAAAGAAAGAAAGAAAAGGGGATCACAGGAGCAACAGTCTTACTTGGAGAGTAAGATGAACTGAGTGCAAAGATCCTTCACATTTGGAGGAGCGCCTGCCGCCGTCACTTCATTTTGGATCGCAATCACCTGTTTCCGCGGCCGCCTCGCTCCAAAGCCCGGTGCTGCTGCTGCTGCTCTTCATCCGAGTCCTATTGTTCTGCCTCATAGTTGTTCCTTTTTAAATGTTTTGGCTAGCAACTGAGACTTTTCAGCTCCTCGGGGGGGAAAAAAAAAAAAAAAACCAGTCTCTAAACAAAAGAAGCAAGGTGATCAAGAACACTCTTCAGAAATAACAAAAAGATTCTTGTCAAAAGACAAGGAGTCAAGACACGAGAAAAGAGAGACACAGAATTGTCCATTTCCAATCTTCCGGAAGATTATTGCATGTTCTCCTCCTCCCCCTCCTCCTACTCCTACTCTTCTTGGGCCAACTTTTTCACAGTGCTGCTGCATCAGTGAGGAAAAGCTCAATTTGCTTTCAATTGAGCAGTAGTAAAACATTCTTCGGCATCATCAGAAAAACAAGAAAAAAGGTTCTTGAAAATCACTAGAAAAATAATAAATAAAACTGCTTCAAATTTGGGCGGAAGGTGAAGGAAAGAGACGAGAGGGAGACGCACACAGAGAGAGACACACGGACACAGAAGAGAAAGAGAGAGAGAGAGAGAGAGAGAGAGAGAGAAGAGAAGAGGGAAAGATTGAAACCAGAAAGAACGGAAAGAAGCCACTGGATCCAAACCTAACCTTAATCGACATTACCATTCGCCACAAAAATAAAAAATAAAAAAATGATCGTTTGTAAATAGCCATAATTTCAAAAAAATATTACAAAAAAAAAGTTTTAAAATTTCAATAGGCTCACAAATTCGACTTATTATTTTTTAAATCGCCCCTATGGAAATATACACGTTTCGAGTTGGTAGCCCAGAAATGATTTTTTTTATTTCAATTTTTTTTCGTAATAGCCCAAATTTGGCTAAAGCCTAACTGTACTTGTAGTAAATTTGGGTGGGAAATTTTTGGGGTCACAAATTCCATGATTTTTAAAAAGAAAATCGTCAGAATCCGAAATATATATATTGCAATTTTTTAAATCGCCATATTTCTACCCATGGTTTGAGTAGTTAGCCAGAAGGGGCGTATTAAAATTTTCCCTAAGAAATGAATCGCCAAATTCGAAATGTCCGAAAAATATATATTCCAAAACCGCCATATTTCAATATATGGTTCAAGTAGGTAGCTGGAAAAAAAAAAGAAAAAAAGGATGTTTAATTTAATTTTTTTAATTTCATGCTTTTTGTTCAATTTCAAATTTGGCTAAAACCTCCTAACCTTACTAGGGTAGACCTGGCTACCATAGTAGTAGTTACCTTGGCAGCCTTTGAGGAGTCCTGGAGTCCAGCCCTTTTTTTTGGGTTCAAAAATTGGGAAATTTTCTGGGTAAATTGTTTTTGGGAAAAAAAATTGCTAAAAATTGGAATTTTAAAAAAAAAATTGCAATACATTTTTAGAAATCACCATACTTCTATTACATGGTTCAAACAAGTAGCCAGAAAAGGGTGTTTAAATTATTTTCCTTTTAAAATTCTCTTAATAAATTGTTTTTGGCTAAATCAGTTTATGGATTATTTCCGCCTCGGCTAAATAAAAAAATAATATTTATTATTATTAAAAAACACATTTGGACACTGAATTTATTAATTTCCTAGAAATTCATATTTTCACACCAAATTTTGCAAAGGAAAAATAAAGAGTCTTTAAAATTTTCTTTTTATTTAAAATTACGTTGCGAAATTATGAAATGCAAGGCGAATCTGATATGGTAAGAAATTGTATTTCATAATTTGGCTAAATGGAAATGCCTGCCCACAAGGTCATTAATGGCTACTAGGTGAGAATGGCATGGTTTATTCACGAATTATTATTTGCAAGTAAATTACTAAAGGAAAACAAAGTACAAAGCCAAAAATATTTAAGGTCTAAAACCCTAATCCCTAAACCTTATAGATTTTTGGAAATCCTCTAAACAATTTCTTTTTTTAAAAAACTAGTTGAAAAATTTCTACCAAACTAAAAGCAAAGTCCAAATGTGATGAAAGTTTTCCCAAAATCAAGATTTCTTGAAACTTGACAATTTTAAAAATGAAAATTTTGCTACAAAATATTCGCTTTAAAAAAAAAGAAATTTTTGCATTTTGATGAAATTTTGCACTAACAAAAAACATTGAGTTGAACAACATGAACAATTGGAAATATGTGAACAATTTGAATTTTTTTATTTTTTATCCCATATGTTTTGCCAATAGGTTTGTTCCTATACATTGCATGGGTGAGATGGCATGAAAGAAAAACTTGGATATAATTGTAAAAAAATATAAATGAAATTGTTTGACATATTTATACAATGAACACACATCACCATAAAATGAAGATAATAATAAAAAATAAATAAAGTAAGCATCTAAGTGAAGCTTTGCAAACCCAAAGGGATGCTTAATGTAAAGTTTGGGATCAACGAATGTCAAATGATCATTTTTAATGGAATATTATATAATTGTTTAATTTATGTTTTATCGCCCTATTATTATCTAATATTTAAATATATACATATTAAAGTCACCTTATACTAATTGTAATCCATTATTTCAGATTATTACATATTTTATATTATAATTGCATTAGTCATTTGAATAAAATGTACCTTATTTTAAACTAATTAACCTATAATTTTTACCTGACAATCAATATATTGCATTTAATACTTTTTTTACATAATTTTTACTTTTTTTTATTAATGGCCCTTTTGGGTTTGCAAACATGTAGCAAAATAGTTGAAACAGATGTTTAATTTGTTTATCTAACATGTTAATGAGAAAAAAAACTACAAGTGAAGTTATTTTAATATAATATTATTTTCAATATATTGATATACATATTTTGAAATTTTGAAATCAATCTAATGAATCAAAAATACCCAAAAAGATTTTAAAAAAAGAAGTCAATACTATTTTTGAAAACAAATTGTGGCTTAAAAGGGTAAGTGTGATTCACAATTGAATATAAAATACATAAGACCTACACCACATAAGTTATAATATTTATTATTATCATGTTGAGTTGAAAAATGCAGGAATTGTTTTATTCATGACCAATGGAAAAATAAAAAATTGTACATGGACAAGATATTAAGTGTTTTCCTTTGAGTACCACATTGATTTGAATTGAATACATTCAAATTGACATTTTAAAATCTAGATGAAAACATTTTTGAAAATAAAAACTCCACACTTGAACTATGTGTGTGTTATGACCATAATTTTGAACTTATGAACAAGGTTGAGGCACAAAAATGGGAGTGAACTAGGAAAGTGTTTCAAAATTCATTTCAAATTTGTAAGAATGTGAAAGAATGCAAGGAAATGAATCCCAATCATTCCCAAGTGAAAAACATTAAGCACTTTGAAATTTCCATCGTGCAAGAATCCCAATTTTTTGCAACAAAAGTGTAGATAATAAACATGGTCCATATTAAACCCTAAATATAACATTGAAAAGATCTTGAAATGTAAATATTGAAAATGAGCTTCCATTCCTCATTTGGAGTTGTTAGCTATGAGTTATGGTTAAAATAATTTGACTCCTAATCATTAAAATCCTAAGAAAAACAAGGTGTGTTATACACAATGGCCTTGCCATTAGTTTAATATCAACAATTGATATTGTATGATAAATTTATTTTTCACATTTTGAAATTTTTCAAATTAAAAAAAAAAACCCCCCATCATGACATGCATATTTAAATGTTTTCAATCACATTGTCACATTTCCAAATAATTACATGAATTTTTGCATATGAGGGGTGCCATAACCATTTTTGGAAAAAATAGTTTCATCTTTAATTTTGTGGGTTTAGTCACTTGGGGCTAGGTGCACATTTAAGGAGGTGGCAAAGGGAAAAAAAAGATCAAAAAATGAATATGAATATTTTTACAACCAATTTATGATTAATCATCTCACCTAGTTGCTAGAGGGCAAAATCCCTTGAAGCTACTACCGTATTACCTTTACCATTTCAGCAACAAATTGTTGAATAATTAATTAAATTTGAAATCTTAATTTCAACACTTGGTTTATTAATTCTGAATTTTTCAGCAAGTAATGGTTATACCAAATAATAAATAGGGCCTTCTCAAAGTTATGGAACAATTTACTTTGTTTACATTGCCTTAATTTTAAGTCACTATGATAGAAGATATGCAGTTCAAAACCTGGCAATTGAACTTTTATTTTATTAAAAATTGGCGCAAATAATTAATAAAATTTTCAAAAGTTCGACAAAACGAAAAATAATTTAATTCATGCCAAAATGGTAAAAATATTATGGTATATTTTATAGTGATTTTCAACACAATATCTTTGCTTTACAAGGTTGGGCCAATAAAATGATCTTTGAATTGAACATGTGATATGGCATTAAAATGGTCTTTCAAAGGTTATACCTTTTTTTTTTTAATTCTTCAATCAAAACTTGTATGTAAGAAATATGATTTTATATAGTTGTGGGACTCATATATTTGGCAAAAATTGAAAAAAAATTAAACTATTTTTTAGGAGCCCTAGGAATTTTTGTCATTTTGATGTAGCTTTTGTTGCCAATTGTCAAGTTTGAGTTGTGGTGTGTTTTGTGAGTTTGATTCACCATAAATTATGTCAATAAATCATTGTTATTAACTAGACCATTATGTTCATTTATTATTTGTTAAACATTGTTTCCATGATTTGCATAAAGTGACCACTTTTATTAATTAAACAATCATTTTTACATATTGGTTAAATACCAATTGCTACCATGTCATAACATGAATATGTGTGTCAAGAAATTGATTTGTTGACTCAAAGAATGTTAATAAAGATACCTTTATAATATTGAAAAAAAAATTGTAAATGTCAAAAAAATTCTATTTCATATTTCAATCAATTTTGTTATGAGGGTTGAAAATTAGGGTTTTCAATAATAATTACCAATTTTTTAACTAATTTTAATTTTATTCATTAGTGATATGTGCTTATACAAGGTTTGTATTTTCATGAACTCTTGTTTTTTTTAAACAAGTGTGTTATTATCAATCATATTGTGAAGCTTATGGAAGTTTTAAATTAAGGTTGCATTGTTAAAATGAACAAGAATCCATGATAACAAGAAGTAAATAAATTTGAAATTTGGTAGTTGTCCATTTCTAAACCATAATCTTCATGATTCCATAGTGTTCATAATAAAACTAAACACAACACCATATTTGAATTCAAACATAGTTTGTGTGATGTTCCCTTGAAGGCTTGCCACACATTATCAAGGTAAATATTTTGAGATAATGTTTTGCAAAATATTTTTAGACCTTTGGCACACTCCTTAACTCCATGCTTTAAGACAATAAAGTTGAAGTTGTGTGAAAGTTCCAAGATGGGATTAGGATAAGCTCCTCAAATTAAACTTTCAATCATATCAAATTGCACAAACCAAAAAGAGAAAATGGTGAAGGCATGTGGGGTGTACATATGAGCCATTGATTAACATGGATTGATAAGATTCATCACATCCTAGATTAAGGAATCATCATTTTCCTCCCTATAATATATATTAGTGTGGCATGTGCCATGGGACCAAGTGTTACCATGTCTTCCAAATTAAAACTTAGTTTTTTGGAATTTATTTGAATTTTCAACAGTATAAATCACTTTTAAATCCATATCTCCCACATTTTGAATTCAAATCTTACCAAATAAATTCCATTAAATCTTGTTCATCAAGATCTTTCCAACAACACCAAAGGCACATTACAAATCTTTCGAAAAATTTAGCTACGATTTAATTTAATTTTCAATGAAAAAATCATTCAATATTCAAGAACTTTTGCACCGCAAGTCTAAATGTCATGGAACTAAGCCCATGCACCCCTCATCATTGAGAGCTTTCCAAAGACACCAAAAACATGATATGAAGGATCCTAGTTTGGTGGATCTTATCATTACAACACAGAACAAATTACCTTCTTTCATAAATAGACTACGTAACTTCATGTGGGGGTTTCATCAAAATGCCACAAATGTGAAAGTTGTGAATTTAAATTTTAAATTTTTTCCAAGTTATGATTCACAAATGTTCCAAAACTCATTATTTAAAAAAAAACACATTTAAATTCAACAATAAAAAAACCTATGTATATTTTAGTTCTTGAAAATAAATTCAAAATTATGTGAAGCTTTTCAAATCAACTTGATGTGATTCCTCAAATTGTCATTTAAATGAATGGAAATCATTTTGGATATTTGACTTAACATGACCTTTCAAATGGCCATAATGTATGTTATACATACTTCTTTTGCAAAGAAAACCCTCTTTAATTATAATATTTTTGGAAATGTTTTCAACAAGCTAAAAATGACTCAATGTTGGTTTGACCTTTCAATTCTTGATCCATATATTCAAAACACCTTATGATTTCCAACTCCCAAAATGATAGCACACTGAAGAAATCTCGTTAAAATTTCTTCTTGCACTAGGAATGTGTTTGGAATCTTGCCCATGTCTTGCATTTTCCTTACCTTGATTTCAATTTACAGATTTTACATAATTTTTTAAAAATTAATTAAAACTAATCACATATAAATTTCAGTAATAAAAATTATTAGTCACCATTAATAGGAACAAAACAAATTTTATAGTTGGTTTAATGACCCATTATCATCATCACATGTTTAAAATTTTACTTATCTTATAATTCAATTCACATTGAAATTGTTTTGCATGATAGGATAAAAAATCTAGGTTTAAGAATGCATGGTTCAATACTAATAAATGTGAAAAAGTTGATTTTAGTTTAGCCCCCCTTCTTCTTTTCTCAAGTCATCTATTATTGGGGGG
>Ga0209208_10005672_pt1 | contig 17326 bp, 15 predicted proteins | sample S1TSphfallax_3_FD_187694 | JGI IMG/M metagenome (GOLD analysis project Ga0209208, IMG submission 187694) | Host-associated microbial communities from peat moss isolated from Minnesota, USA - S1T2_Fd - Sphagnum fallax MG (SPAdes) (version 2) | ecosystem: Host-associated > Plants > Peat moss >... | reverse complement strand
AAATCTCACCAACATAGTGAAAGCTTCTTGAGTGTGGAGATCCAGATACCTGTTTGCAACAACAAAAGTTAGGAAACATATGAACTAACTCCCTCTTAGGACTGAAAACAATAGTTGTTTTAAGTCGCATTCCCAAGGCACTTTACAACACCACACTGAGGGTGCCATTCGTCCTGTGCACACCAGCCTTCTTTATAAACCTTAAGCAGCCAGCTTCTGTATAAAAGAATCAGGTCCTTATGTAGTTATAGCATAGCCCTCATCAATGGGAATTCTCAAGCCAATGTTGGTGTGCACCAAACCCTAGATGCCATGCTCTTGACACCAGCCTTATTTGTGTTACCATCTACAGTTTACACCAATGTTGGGTGGTTCCAGTACCAATTAGTAAGAATTGAATTGAAAATGGGTCTGATTTTCCGAACCAAAACTGGAATAGGAGTTTTTTTTTTGGTTAAATACTCACAACCAGATTTGTTAAAAGAACCAGGTTCCCATTCCATTTAGGCTCTGTGTGGAACCAAAACTGGAACAGAACCAAGATAGATGTTTTTGTAAAATGAAATTAACTTGAACGAATGGGTAATTGCCAGTTAATTGTCAGTTCTGGTCTGGGATAAGAACTGGACTGGAACAGGGTCTGATTTTCAGAACTGGAATCAGGATTTATTCTTTTCAAGAATCAAACTTGGAACCAGAGTCTTTTAAAAATATTTGTTAGAACAAGAACTTGAGGTTCTTGATAAAAGTAAAGAATCACCAATTATGGTTTACACACCAATGTGGGGACAATCCCAAAATAACTTTACATATAAACTGGAAAGATCTGGTACAAATTTGATGTCTCTGATTTTGTTTGCCAAAGACGAAAGGCACCTTATGGGTAAGGTTCAAACCTCTCTTGAAGAGGAAATTCCTTTCCTGAGGGTAATGCACCCTTTACATACAATCAAAAATAATTGTACCCTTTCTTTATGGCTCTCCATACGGTGCAAACTTTTATGGGTAACCAAAGTTTACTTCAGACCAAAAACATGAAATTTGTGATTAGAAAATCCAACATTTGCTGCTCAGAAATTGGCCTCCTTGAAAACCAATTCCCAAAAAAATATACACGGAAGGAGTCAAGGCTGAAATAGAAAAAATATTTTCAATCTGCCCCAAGTTACTAATAAATGCTGAACTTTATGACCTTGTATTGGCCCCAAGGCTGAAAAAAAAAGGATACTATTGAATTTGGGAAGCCAATTTGCAACCCTTGGGGCCGATGTTCCAGCATTTATTAATATCCTGACGCTAATGTTCTAGCATTTATTAGTAACTGGGGGCCAAACAACAAGCCCAAAATGCTCAAAGTGGGCCCCAAGTTTTTCCAGCCCTGACTCCTAGTGTAAAGCGGCCTTTAGAATCCAAACCCAAAAAAATGTTACGGAAACAGAAATTTCTGGTAGCCTATATCTGAGTGTGGCCGGTGGCACCTCTTCCCTCGGAACCCCTCCGCCTTCTGCCTCTTGGCGTTTGCTTCCCACGCTGTCGACGCTGCTGGCATTCATAAGATGCGACAAACGCAAGGAGTGAAAAAAACCTGCAACTTCCCATATGAGAGCATGCTTTTGTTATCAGATTGCCATGTGCACATAGATCATCGTCCTAAGTTGTGGATCTCTTCCGATCGGCTTGCTAGCTTACTACTCATTTGATCCCGAATCATGGTTCTTTCTTTCCCTTGACTCTCGATGCACGCCAATGAAGTGTTCTACTACTTAGTCTCATGTGTATGATGACCGACAGAGTCAATAGAATCAAGCCTTCTTGAATCTTCACTTGTCTCTCATAATTAGCGCGGCTTTCATGATTGTCCATCATTCTGGTCCCTCACAGGATTGCATGATCCCCCCCCCCCCCCCCCCCCTCTCCGCGTTCTTTTTGCCTGTCCCTTCTTATGGTACAGTTATTCCTACGAAATCTTCATAAAAAGACCCAAACAAACGAAAATTATAGCTGACTGACTTGCTCTTCTGCAGCACTTGGTAAGTCCAGGACCCCACCTCTCCTGGCTTCTTTCCGTTGTCACTGTTTGGCAAACGAAGCTTTCTGGTCGAATCTCGCGGGCGGAGGGAGCGAGGAGGAGAACCCATAAGACTTTTCTGAGACTGAAAAGGTGGGCGAACAAGGGAATGGTTGGGTTCGTTCATTTGAATGAAATGAGAATTCGAGTGAGTGGGATTTGAAGCTGAGGACTTAGACTTAAGGAATCGCTTGCAAAGGGGCGAGTGGTGTTCTCGTTTGCAAAGGGTAGGGATTCCATTCGCCTTCATCCTCTCTCTCTCTCCCTCTCTCTCTCGCTCTCCGAGGTCAAGTTTTTCTCTTTCCCTAAAAGCAAGCTAGAGATTGTGTGTGGCACTTTGGATGCAACCTGGAGATTTTTGTTGTGACTTGCAAGCCAACAATGATCTTTGGAGTTTAAGTGCGAGGATTCAGTCAGGAGACGGTGGTGAATGCACAACCCCAAATAGCATCTGATCTCGATTTGTATTGTTTCCTTAGGGAACATGGGGGATCAGGAATCGGAGAAATTGGAGGTGGGAGCTTATGCCACGAGCTTACACCAAGCAGTGAAAGAGAATGACATTCGAAGCATTAGGAGCTTAGTAGAAGGTGGTGCCAAAGTGCAAGCGCCTGACAAGATTGGAAGAACGCCTCTGCACTGGGCCTTAGTTTTTGGGCATGAAGAAGCTGCCAGGGTGTTGATTATCAACACTCCCAAGAGAGCATTGGATGCAAGAGATGGGTTTGGATGCACTGCTCTCCACTATGGAGCTGCAACTGGACGAACACAAGTCGTGAGAATTCTTATAGAGAGAGGAGCTGCTATCAATGCTCTGGATTCCAACAAACGGACTCCTTTGCATTTGGCAGCTCAGAATGTCAATCCTGACATGGTGGAGCTTCTCACCAGCAGAGGAGCTGACAAATCTCTTGCAGATGTGAAGGGTGCTTTACCATTTGACGTTGCCACAGATTGGAACTCTTTGTCTTCAATACCATGTCTGAGACCTGACACCACAAAGCTCATCAGTGACAAGGTAATCCAAAGGCTCCTCTTTGCTTGCTTGCACCTTTGCTCCTGCGTCTCCATGCATTGAGAATTTCTGCTTTCATGCTGTCTCAATTTGATTTTCTATTCTCTTAAGCTACAGAGACAGTTTAGAAAGTTGCTGCACACCGACAATTTACCTTCGTTGATGCACAAACTGCACACATGGAAGTCTTAGATATGTATCATGAAGGTGGTACTGGTCTAGGGTTTTGTTCAGTTCACAGTTCACATGCAGAAATGTTCATGAAATGACAGTGTGCTTTTTGGCAGGTTGATACAGCAGAGGTGTTCTTGGATAGAAAAGAAGTTATTGTGGAAATTCCCACAAACAAGAGGAAGAGCTTTGTTGCTGAAAAGCCACCAAGGCAAGGTCCATCATTAGAGAGACTGTTAGGGGTGTGGAAGGCAGCTGAAAGAGAGGCCCGTAGGAAGAAAGATGCAGAGGTGGAAGCTGCTCAGAAGGTATATTATATGCACACACACAGATTGCAAGTGTTAAAACAAAGCTATTTGAATCACTTCCTGTCCTAACTCTGTTGAAGTTTCACATAAGACTGGAGAAATTGACATCTTTCGACAGTGCATTTCTGCACTTGTCTGCATAAGCTCTTGATTCACTTGTAACCCTAGTTCTCCTGTGCCTATTCAGAGCTCGGTTTTGTGAAGGTGCTAAAGAATTTGTTTGTGAGTGCAGGCAACAGCAACATTGAACACAGCATTGAAGGAATGGAGAAAGGCAGAGTTAGAGGTCAGGATTCTCAAGGCACAGATTTCCAATATCTCAAATTTATGCAATTGTAAGCTAGTTGCAGGTGAGTCTGCAATCACAGAGGAAGGGAGGACTTGTGGGCAGCAGTCTTGTAACAAGAAGCCACCTGAAGGAGGAGCTTCTACGACAAGTAGTGCTAGACACCAATCTCTGTCTGTTGATGTTGACTTCTCAGCAACTGCAGAGGAACAAGAGCAATGTTCTACTGACAGCCAAGTAAGTGGGGATCTGGAAACATCTCTTTATGTCCAACAAAATGCATTTTTTGTGTCTCAATTTGCCTCTCAAGATTTTACAAATTTTGCTTCTATCTGATCAAAGAGACCATGGTTCATTGGGAACTCGATTTGCACAGCTACCTCATGCACAACATTACCTTTGCAATTGTAGCCTAATATTATTATACAATGGGTTGGAAAATTCTGCAGCAGTCAAGCAATGATCTATCATGGTGTACAGAGTGGGAGGTGCAAGGGATGGACGCAACCACCACACAAGTGCTCTCTCCACAGGAGAGAAAATCATCCAAGCTCCTCCACAAGGGAGAAGATGCAGAGCCAGTGTGGGTACAGGTACCCACATTCAAACAGAAATTTGACATATTAAGCTCTGATGTTGGCTTGAAAACATCAAACTCTTTTGATACTGCTCATTTCTTAGTGATGATAGGTGGTCTCTCTGAAAAGTTACCCTTCATGTCAAGCTTGGAGGTCTACTGAGCACCTATCAGCTACGACCACATGTACATTATCTGAGCAAAAGCTTTTGATGTACAATTATCTTTGGACCTTCAGCAAGAATGTGCTGTGCTGGTTCCTTTATACAAATGAATGGAAACTACCTGAGCAACTACCAGCTTCTCATTTCTAAGGATTCCTTCATCTGCATCTTGCTTCTTGCTCCTATAAAGTGACCAACTGTACTTAGTTGACTGCTGTGTATACTATTGCTATCAGACAAACCCACATGTGTGTCAATTAAAACTAAATCTGATCAACATGCCAAAACTAAAACTAAAACCATCAAATTTCTTGGCAGAAGGTAATTTTACACTTCAAACCGTTTCCATCTTGAAAACCCAGAAGCCTTTTAAGAATCCTGCATTTTCAAAAAATTACACCACACATAACTCTTGAAGCTCAACCTTCCATACAAAACATCTCTTTTTCACTGGAATGTCGCCACTTCTTTGGTTCCAGAATGGTTTAGAACAACAAAGCATTTATCACAATTTAGCTTCAGCATGCTAACCTCAGAAGGAAAGAGGTTTTGTTTTTCAGGGAGGACTGGTAAGTTTTTGCATTATTAGGATTGACACTCAATAGTCATAACTGAAGATGGCCTCAAGAAATTGCTTCTGACATCTCACAATGATCTTCTGCAATCCAAATATTAATATGGTGCAAGATGAAATTCTGATAATAAGAAAGTGTTTGTTCAGGTGTGGCCCAAGCGCACCATGGATGGGTCTTCATCTGCATTTGATGCCATCCCTCCCACCTCTCCCATTGAACATAATTCAATCCTTGCCCAAGAGACACAAGAAGCAGGGCAATAAATGAAGGTCCACTAAAAGCCCAAAGGGCTAATTGGATTCAGTGCAAAATCTAAAGGAAATGAAGAGAAGAACTCTAACCAAGATTTGGCCTACTGATTGTGGAATTAAAATGGAAAGAGAACATGAAGGAGTTTTCACTTCAGAAGTGTTGCTAGATATACAGATCACTGTCAGTTCCAGTTCTGAAAACTTTAATGCTTTGAATATAGAATTGGCAAACCAGTGGCAATCTCAAGGATGAATTTCTACAAGCAAACAGTACAGGCCAATCCTTCCGGTGTACAGCATTCTTGAACAGCTCCCAGCTGGTGAGTCTTAAGGAGTATCCAACTCATGCCAAGAGCACGGGTATTCAAAAGTCTTTGCACAGAGAGAGAGAGAGGGAGGGAGTGAGAGCTTCTTGCCATCATGAATCTTCCATGAAAGTCCCAAACATGGGCTGGTTATCTTCTTCAAATAGCAATTGAAACCCCTTAGCTCAAATCCAAAACAACAAGTAAACCCACCACCTTCTCCTTTTGTGGGTGGTGTGTCTAGTGCTCCACAAACCCATTGATTGTTCTTCTTCCACTGTTGAACATTTGTTTCTCAACTTTGTCAACCAACATCCTTGGCCCCTTGATAAGAAGGTTCTGTGCATTCTTGTTGTTGAGCTCGCCCGTTATTCCTCTACTCCCTGATTTTCTGATCAAATATGGATGTGCATGGCGGCAAGCTTACTTCACTTGTGGCAGCAGCAACAACTCCCACACTCCTTTGCTGATTTGTAAAAGGATGAATTTCCATCTTGACATGTTCCTGACGACTCTGAAGACTATTCACATTGTTCTTGGTGTACCCAACAAGCTATACAGTAATCTGATGATTTTATGGAGATTCTGTCAGGGTTTAGGGTTTACATCGAATCTCACATTTCTGTATGCGTCAACAAGCGCATAGGTAACCCTTTCATGTAAACCTCCCTTTCATGGCACCATTGCAGATCACGAGTGAGATAAAGCTGAGAATTTTTTGGGCTGCAGTTGAGGTTGACACACAACGTTTTCTCAATGCTTTCAGCATTGGTTCATCAAGAGACTCTTAAAGCGACGTCAGAGGACTCAGAAATGGTGTTTAGGGTTTAGGGTTTCTTGTTGGATCATATGCATCACTGTCCCCGCCTGGTTTACGAACCCGACACAACCAACAAGGGTGCAGGGTTGTCATGAAACAGATTTTGCGTTCAGGAAGAGTTTCAAGACGAAGAACGATTTCATCTGTTGACTGCCACTTTTTCTCTAGGGCCTGGAAGGTTAGAAAACCAACCTAACATTGAATTCAACTGCATCCTATGCCACGGATACTGCGGATACACGATTGAGAGAAATTTACAGTACTCCTTGTAGTTCAAGTGCGCGAGTTGAACAGCAGATCCAGGTCTGCGGCGCCAGAGGGTGCTGAGATTCTCGGGACAGCGAAGGGATTCCCGTTGGCTCACGTAGCAAAGCGTGAGAACGCGATTCGCGAGGACCCAGGGGCCAGTCAGTACCCACTTCGCTGCACACGAGAGCCAGTACAAGGATTAGACGCTTAGACCAGTCCGGGTAGGGTTTGATATAGACCTTGATACCCTCAGGGTAAGGGTATAGAACCCCATGACTGGGGGAAAAAAAAACTCTGGATTTATCCACGGGTTAACATATAGACTTGTCATTTCAAAAATTATATAATTAAATATCATTCATACTTTCTTTAATATATCCAAATACTATTGCATTATCTCGTGTTTTTGTTGTTTATACCTATGATTTATACATTGTAACAAAATAAAGGAGTAAATTACATTAAGTATTATTCTTAAACATCTACAATGGTAGAGAATGTAATGTAATACTTAAAATCATTTTATGTGAAAAAAAGTTGCATAAAGGTGAAAACATTATGATTCATTTTTAATGTAATAATAAATGAGAAAAGTGAATTAATCAGTTTGTTTTTTCAAAAAGACATTCAAAATCATTTAAAGCTAAAGATAGAGTTAAATTTTTAAATAAATTCTAATTTTATGTTCACTCTATTTTTTTAAATTATGTTCATTTTTTAATTTGAAAATTTAACTTCGCTTTGAAAAGGAAATGTTTCTAAGCATATGTGAAAAAATAATTAGAATATTGGTAAAGAAGGTGGAGGTTTAACAATTTTATAATTATGTTTGTAAATGAAAATCTAATAATCTTTTTTAAAATTTATAGAATGCATTTTAGTGCGTAAATTAATATTTAAAATTAGATTTTATGATCATTTAGCTTCACTCTGAAGGGAATTTTTCAAGGGTGAAAATAGTGGTAAAGGAGATGGAGATTTTGAAAATGTATTCGAAAAAATTATGAAATGTATTTTAATAGTTAAATAAATCTTTAAATGTTAAGCTCTCACTTTGAAAGGGAAGACTTCAAAAGTTATGGGGAAAAAGGTGATATTAATGGTAAAGGAGGTGGAGATTTTGAAAGGGTGTTTTGAAAAATACTTGTAAAGTTTTTGCCTTTTCACGTGTGTAGGGGAGAGGATAGGGGAGAGGAGTGAGATAACCACACTTGGAAAAGCTAGTTATTTTAACAAATGGCATAGACATAACTACATGATTTTATTTTATTTTAAACTTTACTTTCAAAATAAAGAATTTATACCAATGTTAGGTGGATAAAACCCATTGGTTCTAGTTAGTGAGACTCAAATTGGAACTAAGTCTCATTCTTGGAATTGAAACACAAATTGGAAAATGAATTTATTTTCTTAAGAAAATTGACTTAGAACTAAGTTCCTAGGTCTTATTAGGTGTGGAATCAAAATTGGAACCAAGAATGTTGGTAAAAAAAAATTTCAGAAAAAAAAAATGATTAAATTGGGAGCCACTAGCTAGTTCAATTTTGAGCCAGTATGGACTAAACCAAAATTGGGTTTAGTGTTCAAAATCAAAATCGCATCTAGAACCTAAACCAAATTCCCATTTCCATTTATATGTGGAATTGGAATCAAGATCATTTTAATTTATTATTTAAAACTAGAACTAGATATTCTTCATAAGACTACAAAATTGCCCAACACTAGCATGTACATGATTTTCATAAAAATAGTACCCTTTCATTCCCAACAAGGGTGAACTAACTACAATTTGTACACAAAAATATGAAAACAATTTTGTGGTAAGATAAACCATTGCCAATTCAAAATGTGCAAGAACATCTTTGTGTTCCTTCTTGAACATCTTTGCACATCTTCAAGCTTTTGTACTAATGAATGTTGCATTGATGCATTACATGAGTAGAAAACTTCACTACAATTCTACCATCCCCCTTCTTACATTTCATTCTATTACATCTCTACAACAAGAATTTTTCTCACAACTTGTGTAGGCCTACTACTAATGAATTGTTTAATCAAAGAAAATGGTCCAAAAGAGTTTGTTTGGAAATCATAATTTGGATGACATCAAATTTGAAGGTGAAGAACTTGCACTAGAAGGCAACACATATGTAGGTATTTAGATCAAAACACATCAATTGTATAATGATTTTGAAATTTGAATTCATATCTTGCAATCTTTTATGCCTTTGAATTACTTCAACAAAATTGAAATGAAACAAAATTGACAAATGTTTAAGAAATTGTACATGCTCCAAGTGGATGAGGTTCTAAAACACATTGTATAATAGCTTCTCAAAACCAACAATGGAAAAAAAAAACGCATTGAAGCATTTGCATCAAAGTCTATAAGCGACATCCAAATCAAAAAGCGACGCCACAATAACCAAACTAGGAATACCCAAAAGTAATGGCATTGATACAAGTCAAATGAAAGGAATCATTGTAGGTTTGGATATTGTAGATCCATTCGATCAATTTGAAATAACCACATCAACATAAAAGGTTCAGATTGCGAATGCAATATATGTGAGTGGGCATTCATTTTTGCCAAGGACTGGAGCATTTTGTACAAGGATTTCAAGAGGATTTTTGACTACATGAAAAGAACAAGGCACAACACAAAATATTATAATATGACATTGGAAGAGAATGGAACTTTGAATCTTCCTCGACATTACAATAAAAACATGTATTAAGTTATTGACTCCTTCATGGGCAATAGACCAATTGTCGCAACCCCACTTTTGGAAAAGTGTGAAGATGACACTCACATTCCCAAAATGGCGACTTGGGAGTCCTCCGAGACTCCCGAAATTTCAGAGTTCAATTGTAGGGGTCAAAACACCTCGCCTTGAAGCGTTCTTCATGCCATTGGAAAGCTATTGAAGTGTAGATGTCGAAAATGGCCTCGCATGAGCCATTTGGACATCTGTAGCATAAGTTATGGCAAAAAGAAAGGTCGAGTGGCAGTTTGATTCTCGACCACTAAAAGTCGGGAATCGACCTGACCTCGGTGTGTGCAAATGGAGTGCAACACACCGTTGGAAAGCTCTCAAAAAGAGCTACAAGTTTGTTTTAGACCTCATCCCAATCTGAGGTCTGAGCAAAGAGTTATGAACTCACAAAGTCCCGAGAGTCCAAACCAGGACAGTTTCGAGACTCCTCTTTGGGAGTCCCGGGACAAAAAGCCATTCGGATGTGGGTGCCGCAGAGTAACGTAGAGAATACTATATGGGGGAAGGTGGTGGCTTCCCCCAAGTCCGGGCCGTGGTGAGTCTTGTGAATCCAAAGTTGCCCGTGGCTTGTCCTAGCACCAAGGGTGCTCCATAATGCGAATTAACCAACTTGTTGGTTGGTTTTATGCAGGTGCGAGTGAGTAACTAAAGCTTGTCCCTCTTCCTAGTCCCATCCCGGAGCTTCAACACGCCCCTCTACCCCTTTTAGTGCTGAGAGCTGGAAGCGTGCCTTCAAGTCCCCACAATTCCACTGTTTTAAAACCAAGGCCCACCTTGGGCCTAACTTGGGACTTGGGAGTGCGTCACCAATACAATGGTTACATCTTCACATTTTTTATTTAATACCATGAGGTAATAATGTTTATGTTGCTCCAAAGATGCTAGATTAGAATTTATAGGATGTTCAAGAAGGCACATTTTAAATGGAAATGAGGACCACACTAAAAAAGGTGCAGAAGCTAGTAGTGAATGTTCATACAAGCCAAAAGTTAGTCCTACAAAACATGTGTCTAGTGCTCCTACATCCCCCTTGCCATTTGTACCCTCACAACATCATGTTGAAGAAACCACGACACCTTCCAAAATTTTAATTATTCACATATCACCAAATGGTTTTGGGAATGCCCAATTCATCTAGATACCATCGTCAATGGCCATATTCCAAAAAAATAATTCAAATTGATCTATCCAAATAATTGGTAAGCCTCCTTTAATTGGAAAAAATAATGTTTGGAAACACAAGAGTCAAAAGGAAAAGAGCAATTGTCAGCAATGTTATGGTGGAGGTCACAAAAAATGGAAACAAATGTTTATAGCATCAATTAATAAGATACAAAATACAAACTTGGAGATCAAGAATTGGAAAATTGAATATTATAAGTTGAGAGATGTAGAAGTTAACAACACACAGAAAGGCATGGTTTAAACAATCTTTGGACTTACAAAGGTTATGAAAGTCCTCAAATTGGTAAAAACACAATTTGGAATCCTCCAAACAATGTTCACACTCCAAACAATGGTCACACATTGTTTTGAATAACAAAATAAATGGATCCATTTGATTGCATACATATGAATGGCTTCTGAATATAGAGCACTTACATTTTGGACTTTGTAATTCAATTTGATTTTACTTTGCAATTTTAAATTGAATCACATTGATTTTGTTTTGCAAATGTGAATTGAATCACACTATACAAACCATTTCAATTGAGGTCATCACACATGTTTTGGACTAGATTTTGTTGATGCCCTAAACAAATTATTTGCATCTAACTATGCTCCAAATGTTTATTGACCTTCAATGATTGGAGACCTTTTCTCATGAGCACTTCTTGTGTGTCACATGCTTATTATTTGTCTACATGGTACTTGCATTTGGGGTGTGGTAACTTCCCATGTAGTAGCTTCTAATTCAAGAATTTATAAAATGTTGTCAATGTTTATTTCCAACCATCCAAATAACATGTTACATAATACGCAACAACAAGTAATCAAATTAAGGATCATTGTAATGTGCAATTTTATTCTCCCATGAAGCGTAGAATTTTTTTTTTTGAAAATCCCAAACGCATTCTCTACTAGACCTTCCTCTATGGCAAAAGCATGGTTAGGTGGCTCAAACGTGGCATTTGAAAATCCTTAATCCAACACTAGCAAAAAAAAAAATTAGTTTCAACAATTATCAAAACATAAATCCTATATGCTTTTAATCATAAATATTAATAGTCCAACCTATGAATATCCTTCAACATGTGATTGATCAAAAAATTCATGGAAAATATTATAGTTTTTGATGTGAAATGGACTTTCAAGGATAAATAGTTACAACAATTATGTCATTTAAAACCTTTAAAATATATATATATAAAGAAAGTTTCAATGCACTTCACTATTTAAATCTTCATTTGATAATGGTTTATTTTATTTTATTCATTTTGACATTACTTTGACATATTTTTTGAGTCCACATTTTCCATTTTTTCTATGTGATAAACATAATGTTGTCATTTCAAAAGTCCATTATGAGTCCATAATCCTCTTATAATTCATCCAAAAAATTTATGATGATTCCCATTAAAGTTTATGACAACATAAATAACTAAAATTTTGACAATGTTAATTTTGAATATGGCTTTAAATTTATGTTTGTTTGTAATCTAGAAAATATACAAGTGTGATAGTATAAACTATCCACCTATTCATGTTTTCACCCCTCTTGTGTTTTTTGTTGAACAATCTTTCTAAAATGGTATCATCATCCCCTTTGGGTGTAAACGAGATAACATGAACCACACTCACTTGCTGAAGGGACTACTTTTAGGGGTCTAAATATTCCTTAAAATATTTTTAAAAAAGTTTTCAACAAAATTTCAAAAACCTTTAAACTTTATCTATATTATTATGACAAAATTAATGTACAAGATTTCAAGATATATGTAATTTTCAAAAGTTTTGAAGTTTATTTATAAGTTTTTTTGTGTTAAAAAACACATTTTATAATGTTCAGTGAGTGTTTTTGAAAAAATATTATTCATCATTTTTTTAAATATTAATTCACATGTTCCGATGATATATTCTGAACTTATTATATAAAAAATCCTATATTTTCAACACCAAATTAAAAAATTGATTTTAAACATGAAAAACTAAACACACGTTACACTTATTGTGGCTCATGTTAATGTGACTACACCCCTTCTCTATGTGGTGTGATAATCTAATCAAACAGTAGGTATCCCTTATCCCCGAATAGATAAAGGGGAATAACATCTTGGCATCTTGAGCTTTTTGGATTAAAAAGCCCATGGTATGAAGCTTGATCATAAAGCCTTGATTTTTGCAAGACCTATGAATCATTCACATTCCTTAGCAATCCCACAAATAGGTCCATGAATTTTTTTTAATAATTAAATACAATTCAAAATAGACGACATTGTACCCTTTGGTCTTGTGGCAATATTAGTCTTCACTAAATGGGCCTATTGGTTTGGCAATGGAAAAATTAGTACCATTAATAGCTCCCTCAATGTTTGGAAGGATGCAAAAACTTTTAAATCTTTCATGACTACATCCATTTTTGGTCCAATTGGCCATGTGATTATCTTGCTAAACACAATGTTACTTGTTATTATGACTTCTAAAATAAAAACTATAAATCTACCTACAACAAAAAACTTGTTACATATTAACAAGTTAATGCCTTGAACTAGTTTGTAAATTGCACATGCAACATCTAGTTCAACTAAAATAGCAAAACAATACTTTGTATCTTGCTTCCAAATTAAAAGTTTCAAATGGTTAACAATGTCAAACAATGTAAGTTCCTACCAAAAATCATCATCATATTCGGTAACAAAAAAAATGGTTATGTTTTTTGGTTTAACCCAATGCCCATGTTCACCACTTAGAAACCCCAAGTTGGATCCCATTCTATAGCTATGAAGACAAATGGTTGTGTTAAAAAATTGTAGATTTGTTGTTGTTGAAATATCTACATTGACATTTGGAAAACAATATTGACAATCTAGTATATATCACATTGTATAGAACATGTTCACAAGGAACATAAGGATGTTTATAAAAAGATTAAGGTCATTGTTTACATCCATGTAAACCAAACTAGCTATAAAAATGATCACAAACACAAAGCATGAAATGAATTATACATTAGACAAGTTGCATAATGTATTAACAAAACAAAGCAAAAAATGATTAGTAAACAATTTGAAAGTTGTAATGTCAAACTTCAATTAATTGGAAAGCAAGTTGAACAAAAACTTGCACAAGTTGCAAAAGAAATGTGATTGAACCACAAATGTGGCAATGGAAGTGATAGCAAGTGAAAGGAGCAAAATTTAGAAGGGATGTGCAAGGATTCGAAAATAAACCCAAATGATTTGTTATGCACAAATGACACACTTGAAAAGATTACAAGACACAAGCAGATGTAATTCTTTCTAAATTGTGGAATTAAAATAAAAATGGTGGCTTTTGGAGATTTTTGATCATTAATAAAAGAGAAAGAAATAATAATTATAATCATCAATTTTGTTTCATCATTTAAAAAATTTAAGAGTGAACTGTTTTTGGAAACTTTCAAAGAAAGAACAAAATAGTAAAAAGTCATATTTTAATTTTACAAATCAATAATGAAATGGTTTTGAAGATTTTCAATAAACCAATAGTGCCAAAACAAATATAGTAAAACTTTTTATTTTTATATTTTGATTTTAAAATTTTAAAAATGAAGAGATTTTGCAAATTTTCAACTACCATAAATGAAAAAAAATAACCATATTTTTAAAATCATTTTCAATATGTAGCAAAATATAGGATCAACAACCAAAGATTTGAACATCATATTTTATTTACAAATTACAACCACTTTCAATACATCTTCATAATGGATTATTATCGCCACTTTGGTTGCATAAAAGAGATCCTTTAATATACTTTGCTCATACATGCAACAAAATGAAACAACAAAACATTCGTAAAAGAAGAAATCATCAAATACAAAATTAACATAAAATTTACAAGATACATAAGTTCAATCATATGTAACAAAATTTGGAGAAAATGGAATTTGACATAACAATAAATTAGCAAAGAAAAGAATATTATAAGAGCATTAAAAATTCATAAGAAAGGGAGAAAATAACCTCTTAATATTCACAAATCTTCTACTTCATTGCAATTAAAGCCCAATGCCACATTCTACACCTTTGCTTGCAGAACAATTGAAAATGTGGTCCCCCTTGCAAACCATAAGTAGAAATAGGAAAATAAAGTGCAACAAACTTGCAAAACACAATCAAAATACAATGTGACAACCTAAAAAAAACAAACAATTATAATGTTAGGGGGGAGGAAAGGAGAGGGAAGGGAGGGGAAGGAAAAGAGTGTGAGGACAAAGAAACTTGTGAAAAGAATGAAGAGGAAGATGGGGTGTGAGAAAAAATGAAAGAAAAATTGGAATGGAAAGAGATGATATACCTTCATAGTATCATTACACACATAAGTGTAGATGGTAGGGATTAAAGTTTTACAATGGCAAGTTATTATGGGTACCATTGGTACCATGTGTGGACCAATTTTGTGGGTGTAAATGGTTTGGGACTTAAACTATGTGTAAGTGTGAATGTAAAATCATTTAAATTTACTTTATGCCATGTAAAACAATGTAAGTGTAAATGTAAAAATAAACACATTATTTATACGGTTTAAGACAACTATGCAAACTAATGTAAGTGTAGAACAAATACATTTATATGTTTTTTACATGGCCATGTAAAACAATGTAAAAAATTTGATTTTTACTAAAAGAGTGGCGGATTTCATAATGTTTTTGGTGATAGGCCAACCAAATGGCCCATTGAAAAAAAAAACCATCAGAACATTCACCCACAACCAATTAATATGGATTTGCAAAAAGGTACGATCATTAAAAGTATATAATAAAGTTATTCATAAAATAAAGAAAACACAACACCAAAACCCTAAGTTTGGTCATAAACAAGGTGAGATTAAAAAAAAAATTACAAGAAAAAAATTAGCATTCAACCAAGGGTGAAACTTTAAAAACCATCAATTTTTGTGGTAAATTAAATTTTGTCTTGTTTTTTTTCTAAGTGCTTCCATTATTGCTCCATATTGTATTTCCACTACTCCTACATGTATAACTACTATATTTACTTGTGCATTAAATGTTGAGTTTCAACATTTCATACCCAACTTTAATAAAATTTCCTAATTTTATAAATACCACAACAAAAGGGGTTTACGGGTGAAAGGAGGCCCAAAGATAGAGTGAGTCTATAGATAACTTTAATATATACATTTACACTTACATGCCCAAAACATTTACACGAGGTTGTGTAAGCATGTTTGAAAAATATTAACAATGACTTTATGTAAGTGTAAGTGTGGGCATTAAAAGTTAGGTATGAATTGGTACCAATATATGTATGTTACCTCAAAATAAATAAAAGTGAAGAATCATTCGGATGAAGGAACCAATAGGTGAACCTAACTTTGGTTCTAGGTTAAATGGGACCCACCTAAAAATCTAACCTTTGGTTTTTTGATAAAAAAATTATAACCAAATTCAATTAGGTCTGTTAGGCTCGAAATTTAGAATGGAACCAAACCAAAATTGTATTTAAAACCCAATTTTTGTTTTAGTTATAAGGTTTATGGCTTTAAAGTTTTTCTTTTTGTATGCTTTTGTGTCTCCATCAAGTTTTTTGCTTCCTTTAGGGTTTTACTTCTTGTATGTTTCTTATGTCTCCATCAAGATTTTCACCTCCATCACTTGTTGTGAATTGTTTTACAACTTATCACTTACACCTTGTGCTTTACATTTTATCTCCATTTCTTGACCCTCTACAATTCATCTCCATTGCTTTGCATTGATCCCCTTCACCTCGCACTCTATAGTTCAATTCCATCATCAAACGTTTTATAACTTTTCTTGATTATTTTGTGTTCAACATTGAATTTCCATCATTATGTTTTTTTGTAGTTGCGCCCATTAGCTTGCATTCTACAATTTATTTCCATCATTGAACATTTTGTTTTCTATAATTTATTTCTATTACATTATGCTCCATGTCAAATTTCCATTGCTTTGCACCATGCTTGATTTATTTGCATTATTATGTTTTCTATAATTCATTTCCATTCAATCTCCATCATTGAGCTTCCAATTTCTTTTAGGGTTTTGCTTTTCATATAATTATTTTTTTCCATCAAGTTTTTTGCCTTGGCCATCACTGCTCTATGGTGAATGTCCATTGCATTGGTTTCATTACATTACATTGTATCCACCCACCCCCCACCCTTTCAAATTATTATTCTGTTTTGTTGGTTGGTTTCACATTTTTTTGTTCAATTTTTTTCTATGTTTTGTGAATTTGCAAGTTACTTTATCCATCATCCAAATCACACAACAAAGGTTGCTCATCCAAATTGCACAACAAATGTCAGCCATCATCCTTCGCAAATGACGTATGTCTTATTACTAGTGGGTGCCCGTGGCCGAAGGCCACTGTGAAGCCCCTGTGTGAAATCCAGGTCCCAAAATTAAGATCCCACATCCTGAAAATCACATCCTAAAAGTTTTCAGGTTTCGGTCTTGGAAACCGCGAGTGTGAAAATCCAGGCTCCAAAGTTGAGATCCCAAGTCTTGAAAACCATGTCCTGAAAACCATATCCTAAAATTTCCCAGGCCCCAAAGTTGAGATCCCAAGTCCCGA